>ERZ1034913.41-NODE-41-length-131273-cov-18.119130_pt1 | contig 131273 bp, 113 predicted proteins | sample MGYA00520697_ERZ1034913 | MGnify/ENA primary metagenome ERZ1034913 (study PRJEB33766, sample SAMN09781786) | gut metagenome | biome: gut microbiome | host: Homo sapiens | place: Madagascar | study: EMG produced TPA metagenomics assembly of the PRJNA485056 data...
GCGCTTGCGCTTGCGATCCACGCGCGCGGCCGGAGCGACGGACCGGCGCGGTTCGAATCCTGCGGGAAGCGCACCGGGAGCCGGACAGACAACAATTTTTACAACTCGAAAAGGGTGATTGCGAATGAAGACACAAAGTGGCCGTGCTGAAGCGGGTCGAATGGTTCTGCCGCAAGCGGAGGACCGGTACCGCTATCTGACGTCGGGCTCTTACACTCCGGCGCGTCTGACGGCTCTGTTCCATGCGGCGAATACGGGCGACATCGAACAGCTGTGTCTTTGCGGCCGCGAGATACTGGAGCGGAACTGGGACATCATCGGGGCATTGGAACAGCGCTCTGACGCGCTCTGCGGGCTGGAATGGGACGTCGTTGCCGGAGACGGCAGAGAGGGCTCCCGGGAAGCGGCGGAGGCGTTTGCGCATGCGCTTGCGAATGCGGGTCTTACGGAAGATGCGGAGGGGCGCCCGGAGACGTTTCAGGAGCTCCTGCCGAATCTTGTCGACGCCGTTGTTCTGCCGTTTACGGCGGCGGAAATTCTGTGGGCGCCGGGCGGAGAGCTGCTGGGATTCCAGACGGTTGAGCCGCATTTTTTCACGCTCCGGGAGAGTTTGTTTCCCCGGTTGATCACGGATGAGCATCCGGAGGGGCTTGAGCTTCCGCGCAACAAATTCATCGTGCATCAGTTCCGGCGCAAACCGGATCCGGCGCGAGCGGGGAAGATCAGAGTGCTTGCATGGCTGCACTGTCTGCAGAACTGGCCGCTGAAGGATCTGTTCTCGTTCATTGAGCGATTCGGGATGCCCTTTGTTGTTGCGCGGGTCGACCAGAACACGTGGGACAACGAGCGCGAGGTGCTGAAGAATGTGATCCGTTCGTTCGGACCGGACGGCGGCGGCGTATTCACGAACTCGACGGAGATACAGCTTTTGAATGCGGCGAATACGGGAGGCGACAATGTCTACTTCCGTGCGCTGGAGTTTACGCACAATGCGATTTACACACTGCTGGTCGGTCAGCTGGCGAGTTCCGGAGACAGCTCCGGGATGAGCAACGGCGATGCGCAGACGGCGGTGCGTCAGGATATCCTCGAAGCGGATGCGCGGGCTGTGGAAGCCACGATCCGTGCGCAGGTCGCCGCGCCGTGGACCCGGTTTCATTACGGGGACCGTGCGGCGGCGCCGCTGCTGCGCTTCAAGGTGCGTCCGCCGGAAGATGAAAAAGCGGTTGCGGACAAGGCGCTTGTGAAAGCGCAGACCGTTCAGACGCTCGCCGCGGCCGGGTATGTGATCCCCGCGGAGGAGATTCAGAAAGTGTTCGGCTACACGGTGGAATATCATGAACCGATGCAGGGGAATCAGATGCCCTTGAGCGGATTGACAGAACCGGCTGGACCGGAAGAACCGGATGCACACACACTGAATCTGAAACAGAAATACGACGCGATGGGCGTAGCGATCCGGGCGGGTCTTTTGACTGCGACTCCGGAGATTGAGGAGCAGACCCGTGCGGAGCTCGGGCTTCCGGCGATGTCGCCCGAAGTGCAGAAGGCATGGGAAGCGACCGGAGGGATCCGTCAGCCGATCACGCTGAAGACCGCCGAATCGGAAGCCGTCAACGATGCGTTGGATGTGAAGGATGAAAGCGTGGCGATGCGTGCGGAAACTCCGCGCACGGAGCTTGCCGATGCGCTGGAAGCGTGGCTGGGACCTGAAGCGGACGCACGGGCGGCGACGGCGGAGCTGTCGGACGAAGAGCTCGACCGGGAACTCCGGAACGGCGCGCCGATGATCGTGAACAGTATTCTCAACGCCGATTCGAGCGGATTCGAGAAGCTCGATGCGGCGAATATGCGCAGGAGCTTCGACGATGGAAATCAAATTCGAAATCGGGAATGATGCGCGGGAGCTCGACAGTTTGAGTCCGCGTCAGTTCATGATTGCATGGACGACGGCAATCCGTCAGCTGGTCGAGCGCCGGGCGCGCGAGCGGATCGGCGGCGACTTCGGCGATGTGATTGCCCGCGGAGCGATTCAGACCGACACCAGCGATCCGCTGCGGCATTCGATTTACACCGGCGGCGAAAACGGTTATATCGCGGAACACATCCACACGGGCGGCGTGATCCGTCCGAAACGGGCGAAGTATCTGGCGATTCCGATCGACCGTTCGGTCAAGGGGTTGTTTGCCCGCGAGGTCCCGGGGCTGGTGTTCCTGCGCAAAAAGAACGAGGGACCGAACGGACGCTGCTATCTGGCGCGTCCGATGAAAACGAAAATCAAGCCGTTGTTTGTTCTGAAACGCTCGGTGACGCAGAGGGCGCGTCCGTGGTGGCCGACGGAAGCGGAAGCCGAGACGGAAAGCAAACGTTTTTTTGAAGAGAATTTTTAACCGGAGAGCAAGATGCTGCGTGACGGAGCGCAAAACCAGTTCATATCCCGCCGGGTGAGCATGCCGACGGAGAAGAGCCATGCGGAACTTGTGCGGGATGTCGATGCGGGGGTGAAAGCCCGGTCGTTCTTTTCCGCGCGGGTTGCGGATGCGCGGCGTCTGGAGAACATCCGGAAAATTTCCGATGCGTATTCGCGGGGCGAGATGAGTCTCGGCGAGGCGCGGAACATTCTGAAGGAATCGCTTCGGGCGGAAGGTTTCAATCCTCATGAAGGAGGTTTGCGCAATCTTGCCGGCACGGCGCGGTTGAATCTGATTCTGCGTCAGAACGCGTCGATGGCGCATGCCGCGGGAGAATGGGCGCGGATGCATGATCCGGACGCGATGGCGGTGTTTCCGTATGTGCGTTACCACGCGCGCAGCGACCGCCGGACGCGCAGCGAACATGCGCATCTGGACGGCAGGATTTTCCGGAAGGACGATCCGTTTCTGCGGACGCACACGCCCCCGTGGGAGTTCAACTGCCGCTGCTGGCTGGAGGAGCTCACCGCGAAAGCCGCGGGAAAGACTCCGGAGCTGATTCAGAAGCCGACGCCGCCGGGCAAAGTGACGGTGGACAGCCGGAGCGGATTTGTGTTCGATCCGGCGACCGTGTTCGAGGAGTTTGACCTGTCGGGTGTGAGATCGGCGGAAGAACGCGGGAATATCCGCGAGGCTGCGGAGATTGAGTTTGGCGATCAGATGAGTTTCGGGAAGGAAAATGCGGAAGCCAAATTCGTACCGAAGCAATATCCGACCTACAAAGAGGCGAATCTCCCTGAGGCAAGAACGTGGATCCCGGCCCCCGCTCCTGAGAGAATCGCTCCGGAGGATGCCAGAAAGCGTCTGGAAACCGGTTTTGAGGTAAAGACAGCGGATGGCAGAACGGCAATCATGGACCAAGCTGTGCTGGATCACTGGGAAAAAGAAACGGCGAAACCGGAAAAGGCAGTCAACAGCCGCCTCGGCTGTCTGAATTACGCCGTAGAAACACTGCGGCATCCGACGGAGCGCTGGGATCAGGAAACACAATGCAGGTATTTGAAGAAATTTCAGAAAGCAACCGGTGGCTATGAGGGATGCATGGTCTGCGTGACCAACGACGGGAAATGTCGAACTTATTTCCTGCCGAGCATTAAACAGATGGATGGAATGCGGAACGGAATCGGACATCAGGAATTCAAGGTTGTGTCAAGCACCGGGCGCGATGCCACACGAACCACCGAAGCGATAGCCGCGCCCGGCCGCTCCGATGACCGCAAGGATAACAATACACCAAAAAAAGAAAAAGTCAAGGGGATTTCTTCTGAACACCGATAAAAAAGGCTGGATCAGAAGAAACTGGCCTGGGATAAGCGGGTGGATCGTGCTGCACAATCCGGGGACGCAAGCTTATGCGTGCTGGTGTGGGACGGTAAGGAATTGAAGCTGGTGTCGTGGAATAATGCCGGAGATAATTATGGCAATACCGAATGGGCTCTGCGATAAAAAGGCCGGTTTATAATCCGCAGGCCTTCAATCGTGAAGCGCGCACACTCGGATAACCGGCTCTGAATTTACCATAGCACTGTTTTTTCAAAAGTCAAGCGTTTTTTTGTCGGACAAGTCTGACGGGTCGGACGGGTCGGACGAAGAAGAGGGAGAAATAAGAGGTTTGCGCAGATGAACTGGATGGCATTATCCGCGGAGACGCGGGGAGTTGTACGGGATAAAAACGGAGTTCCGGTTGAATGGACACTGCTGCGGACGGGGGACACCCCGATCTGTCAGGAAGGTCAGGACGGAGCGATCCGGCTTTCGGGCGAGGACATGCGGCAGATCATGGAGTATCACCGCAAGAAGGGTGAGCTGATCCCGATTGATTCGGAACATTATCTTTACGAGCTTGCCAACCGCAAGAAGCTGGACGAGGCGGAGACGGCGCGTCTGTTTCCGGGCGGAGTCGCGGCGATGGGATATGGCGAACTTGCATTGAAGGGCGAAGAGCTGCGCGTGAAAGTGCAGTGGACTCCGGCGGCATACGAGATGCTGAAAGAGAAGATTTACAAGTATTATTCTCCGGTATTGCGGGGAATCGAAAAAGGACCGCTGCGGGTGACGTCGGTCGCGATGACCAACATTCCGGCGATCAACAATCTGGACGCGCTTGCGGCGCGTGCCGAATCCAACAAGCCCGGCGAGGGCGGAAAGGAGCCTGTCATGGGCAGACTTGAAAAGGCGCTGAAGCGTCTGACGGGGCGCGACGGGATCGCGCTGGAAGGGGAAAGCGAAGAGAAAGAGAAGGATTCTCTTGCGGCGGAAATCGAAGAGAAGGCGGATCTGATCGAAGAGGTCAGGAAACTGCTTGGTCTTGGAGCAGACGCCGGACTCAACGAGATTATCGCGGCGCTGAAGGCGATGGAAGGGAAAGCGGCGTCGGCGGACGAGAAGCAGGCGAAGCTGGAAGAAATCGCGGCGTCGGCGGAAGCCTCGGAGCACGCGCGTCTTGTCGCTCAGGGCCGGGCGGAAGGAAAGATTCACGACGGCAACATGGAGTATGTGAATTCTCTTGACAGCAAGGCGCTTTCGGCGGCGCTTCCGCACATGGCGGTTGAGTGTCCGCAGGGACGTCTCCACGAACCGAAACGGAACGGAGACAGCGTTGCGCTGAGCGCGATTGACCGAGTGGCGATTGACAGCCTGCGGAATGCCGGAATTAAGGATCCGGAGAGCGAATATCTGAAACGGCGTCAAGGCAAATGACGCAAAGAAACGGGAAAGGGTGATCTTATGGCAACACTTACAGGAGAGCGCAACACGCAGGAACTGCACGTCGGCGCGGTGAAATACAATTACGCACGTGAAGTCGCATCCGGGAAAATTTATGCGGGCAGTCTGGTTGCGCAGAATGCAAACGGGAAAGCCGTTCCGGCGTCGGATGCGGCAAATCTGGTTGTTCTCGGCAGAGCCGAAACGACAGCGGGCCCGGGCGAAACCGTGGAAATCCGGCGCGGCGCGTTCCTTTTTGACAACGGCGAAGCGAAGACGGAGAAAACGGAGCAGCTGACGGTTGCCGACATCGGCGGCACGTGCTATGCGCTGGACGACCACACGGTCGGCAAGACGGGCGGAACGAACAAAATCAAAGCGGGAACCGTGCTGGACGTTACAGACGACGGCGTGGCGGTTCTGATCTGAAAGGGGAGAGGGAAATGAATCTTACGGCAGAAAAATTTTCGGCGATGAAGATCGCCTATGACATGGCGTTCAAAAACGCGTTTGAAGGCACGCCATCGGTTTATGAACAGTTTGCGATGACGGTCGGCGACTCTGCGCACACGACGGTGAAGCTTCCGTTCATGGAGCAGTTTGCATGCATGCGCAAGTGGCTTGGACCGCGTCACATCAAGAACCTTGAGGGGAAAGTCATTACGATGACGGAAGATGCGTACGAAGAGACGGTGGGTATCAAATCGCGGGAGATCGAGACGGACAACTGGGGCATGTACATGGCGAGCATCCAGCAGATGGCGGTTTCCGGGAAAGCGCTCTGGGACAAGCTGGCGGTTGAAGCGCTGCTGAGTCCGGCCGCGTGGATTGACGGCAAGGCGTTTTTTGCGACCGACCGCAAGTACGGCGACGGGAAAAAAGCCGGAACAATCAACAACAAAACAACGTCTGCGCTTTCCGCAACGGCTTTCAAGACGGCGCGTCAGACGATGTTTGCGTACGCCGGTCACGAAGGCGAGCCGCTCGCGGTGAATCCGGACACTCTGATGGTCGGGCCCGCGCTGGAATTCACGGCGCGCGACATCCTCGAAAACGATTTTGAAGTGGATGCGACCGGCAAGGTTGCGGTTCGCAACTCCTGCAAGGGACTTGCAAAGCTGATCGTCAACCCGCGCATCACGGGCGAGCACGCGAACTGCTGGTTCCTGATGAGCTGCGGAGGTCCGATCAAACCGGTCGCGGTGCAGAAATCGAAAGAAGCGACGCTGATCAGCAAAAACCGTCCGGACGACGAAGGCGTGTTCATGGAGGACATGGCGATTTTCGGAACGTCCGCGTACGGCAGCGCCGCGGCGGCGTTTCCGCATCTGGTGTACGGCGGCATCGTGAGCGCATGATGAATTACGCCACGGTTGAAGACCTGAGAAAGCGTCTTGGAACAAACGTGTTTGAAGAGGTTTACGCATCTGAAGCGCCGGACGGCGATGAGTGGTCCGGCGATCTGAACAGCGCGGAGGCGGAGATTGACGGAGCGATCGCTTCGCGATACACACTCCCCGTTACGGGTGTGCGGACTCTTATGCTGCTGAAGGACTGGACGCTGACGCTTGCGGAAGAGCGGGCGTACGCCCGTGCCGCGGGCGCAAGTTTCGCGGAGAAAGTGAAGGAGCGGGTCGCATTGGTGCGCTCGTATCTTTCGATGATCCGCGAGGGCGGTTTCCGGTTTCCGGACGCGGCGGAGAACAAAACCGGCTCGGTTGCGTTTGCATCGGGCCGGGAACCTGTTTTCGGGCGCGGGAACATGGAGGGGTTCTGATGAAAGGACTGCAGGAAAGTTTTGCGGAATTGCGCAAACTGATTTTACGGAAGTTCGCGACGGTGCGTTTTACGACCGTGCAGACGCCGGAGCAGTTCCTCGTCGAAGTCCGGGCGATCGGACGGGAGCGTCTGCCGGGCGTGCTCGTGGTTTACGACGGCACGACGATTGCGGACGGCGTCCGGGAGGATCAGGTGACGCTGGTGCTGGTCGACCGTTTCCGGGCGGACAGCGACGAACGCGCGCTGTCTGTGCTCGAGGCGACGGAAAACCTGCTGGCGCTGTTTCCGGCGGACGGACAGGATCTCGACGGGGTGTGGACATTCCCGCGGGACTGCCAGATTGCAAGTCCGGACAGGGATTTTGCGGCGCTCGCGCTCGGCGTGAGCATGAGACAGAGTAACGGATAAAAAAACAAGCGGAGGAGAATATGGCGGAGAAAACGATTGTATTCGGGCTTGCGACATACAAGGGGATCGTTGCGGGTGTGCATCTGCAGTCGGTCACGTACACCGAGACGGCGTCTCCGGCGGAAGCAACCGCGGAAGACGGCAATATTGAGCAGATCGACTACTACGCGAAGAAAAAAACGATCCAGTGTCAGGGTAACGTGACCGCGGACAATGCGTTCGCGCTGAGCGTCGGCGGCGAGCTGACGGTCGGCGAAGACACGTTCACGATTGAGAGCATCACATTGACCGAATCGGTCAACGGTCACAAGACGGCGCAGATCAACGGGACCTCGCCGGTCAAGAGTTCCGAGGGATGAAGAAGTACGGCGTTGAGGAGCTGCGGCTTCTGGCCGGCAGGGAATTCAATGCGGTTCTTGCGGCGGACGAGGAGCTCAAACGGCTTGACGGTCTCAAGTACGACAAAGCCGCGGAGACGCGCGTGCTGCTGGAGGTTCTGGGGGTGAGCCGGTATTACATCGGGTCGCTGCCTGTCTGTGCGCTGACGGCCGCGCGCTGGGCGTTTCTGTGGCTGCTGGGAAGTCCGTTCGTCATTGGCGGGACGGTTGATCAGGCGTCGCTGGATACGGCGCTGTACATTTTGAGTGTGCAGGATCTGCACAAGCTGCCGTGCGCCGTCGAGGAGCTGCCGGCCGCGGCGTCCGGTTATGCAGCCGCGACGGGGCTGTCTCCGGAAGAGATTTGCGCCGGCGTCCGGACGATGATCGACACGGCGTTTCTGCCGCTGCGGATGCTGCCGCCGGTCGTCAGCCCCGATGAAGACGCGTCGCGCTTCGACGGCATGTGGGTTTCCCGCATCGCCGGACTCGCCGCGCAGGAATCGGGGATCAGCTTTGACGACTGCCTGCATGGGATGAGCCTCTCGTGCGCGTGCTGTCTGTACGTGAACCGGCTGCGACGTGAGAGCTGCAAGCCGCAGGAGATCCGGCGCAGACCGACTGCGGAGGTCGAAGAGATGATCGAACGGCGGATGGAGGAGCTGGAAGAGCAATTCCTCGCGGAGAAAAAAATCAGAGCAGGCGGTACGGAGCGTTCCGCTCTTTGAGTTCCCGTCCGGCGTCTCCGGACAAAGTGTCGAACTTTTCCGCGGAGGCGATGAGCAGAGCGAGGAGCGGACCGCTGAACAGCAGAGTTGCGAAGCCGCCGGTGCAGAGCAGCAATCCGGCAAGGATCACGCCGGGAGCGATCAGCAAAATCGCAATCAGCCAAAGACAGTCGAAAATTGTTTTCCGCAGTTTCAGGTTCATATGAAACCTCCCAGTCTTACATTATCACAAAAAAACGAAAGTCAAGTTGCCATGCCGACGGTGTTGAAAATTGAACTGGACGCGTCGAAAGCGGAGCGGGATCTGGCGCAATTCCGCTCGAAAGTCGAATCGCTGAAAACGCAGGAGAGCCGGCCGGCTGAAAAAACAATCAGCGTAAAGGTCGAGACGAAGGGGGCGACTGCCGCGATAGCCCGGACGGGGAAAGAGCTGAAGGCTGCGACGGTCCCCGCGGAGACGTTCCGCACGCGCGCATCGGCGGCGTTCAGGAATGTCTGGAAAGATTTGTCCGACGGCGAAGGGCTTGTGAAAAATCTGACAGGCGCGCTGAAAGGAGTGCTGTCGCCGGTCGGAGCGATCGGTCTCGGCATGGCGGCGCTGGGCAAGATCGCCGTGGACGTGTGGGACCGGATGACGCTGTCGGCTGCGGAGTATCTGGAACGGAGCGGCCGCGCGGCGGACGTTGCGGAGAAAAAGCGTGAGAAACTGCAGGCGGAGCAGGCGCAGGAGCTGCGTCATCTTGCGGCCTTGCGGGAGCTGGCGTCGCAGGAGACGCTCTCCAACACGGCCAAGCAGGAGGCCGGAGTGCTGCTGGATCAGCTGTCGGCCAAGTACGGCAGCCTCGGAGTCGCCATCGACAAAACGGGGAACCGCCTGACCGGGTTCGACAAGGCGCAGGAAAAAATTCTGTCGAAGATGCGGCGCGACCGGATTGCGGCGGGAGAGGAGACCTACTCGCGACTGCAGGACAAAGCGTTTGCGCAGGTGCAGTATGCGGTGACGGGCATGACGCCCGGCGAGGAGACGCTCAACAAATTCGGGCTGTCGTTGCGCGGTGCGCAGAGCGCAAAGCGTACCGCGGCGGAGGTGATGCGGAGTCAGCCGCTGGAGAAACAGCTTGAGTTCGCGCGTCACATGATGACCGATGAATCGCGCACGCAGGAGGAGATGGACCGCTGGGGCAAGGCTGTCGATGTGCTTGAGCAGATGGTCGAGCGCAGGAAAGAGCTGAAAGCTCTGGAGCGGACCGGTTTTGCGTCCGAAGAGGAGCGGGCGAATGCGTACCGCGAAAACGCGGCGCTTGATGCGTCGGTCCGGCGCAACGGCGAACAGGCGGCGCAGACGGCGTCCGACCGGGCGTTCGCCGCGGAGCGCGATCCGGAGGGCAAGATCGCCAACCGGGAAAAGCTGATTGCGGGTGAGCTGGAAAAACAGAAGCGTCTGCATGAAGAGATTGCGAAAGCGGAGCGTCAGACCAAGCAGGGCGATTTTGAAAATCAACGTCTTGCGGCGAAGAAGCGGATGCTTGAACTGACTCTGCAGCTGCAGGAGTCCGAAGGGAAAATTGCGGGCTGGTCGGAACAGATCGCTCAGATAAAAAATCAAACCGCGCAGCGTCAGCTCGATGCGAAACGCCAGCTTGACGAATCGCGCGAGGAGCTGGCCATCCAGCAGGCGCTGGTCAAAGGCGAGTACGACAAGGCGGAGGCGTTGCGTCTCCAGCTGGAGCAGCGGAAAGCCGGACGTCAGTACAGCGCGTCTGAACTTGCGGAAATCAAAAAACAGAACGCGGAGCGTCAGTCGCTGAATCTGCAGCGGGGGATGCAGGATCAGGCGTGGGGAAGCTACATCGACATCCTGAAGCGCACCGGAAACGGGAAGCAGGCGGAGATGGAAACCGCGCTGCGGAACGCGGAGCGGACGAAGGGCGGCAAGCTCACAAACGAAGAGACGGAGCTTGTGAAGCGTCTGACGGAGCTGACGCACAGTCTCGGCAGCGCGCGTGGCGCGAGCCTCGGCGACACGTCGATCCGGACGAACGAGCTGACCGCGCGCGGAGGGTTCGCCGGAGGCGTGAGACTGCCGGAGGCCGAGCGGTACAACGAGGCGATGTTGTCGAGCAGCAAACGAATTGAAGGGTATCTGCCTGAAATCAAAGCAATTTTGAGCAAACTCGGGTACTACAAATAATTGAGGAGACCAATCCCATGAAGGTGCAATTCCGGTCGCGGAGGAGAGAGCGGGACGAAGACGGAGCGACGGAGACGGTTGTGTATTTCGGTTCGCGGGAGGAAATCGAAGGGTTTTACGAGTCTCTGGAGCCGGGCAAGGCGGTCGACGGGCTTCCGGGCGCGCTCGACAGTGCGGAGATGTCGCAGGAGAGTCCGGCGATCTGGCTGCTGACGGTGCGCTGCACGAGCGGCGGAGACGACGCGATCGAGATGCCTCAAAAGGCGTGGGGCGCAAAGACCTGCACGCTCAATGCGGGGATGCTGTCGATCCCTCTTGAAAATCATGAAAATTATCTGCCGTGCTGGAATCATTATCTTTTTGCCGCGCCCGGCGCAGGCGACCCGGGCTGGTTTGAGAGCCGCAAGACGACCGCGCTCAGCGACGCCGAGGCGGAGCAGTACGCCTGGGGAAGCACACTGTCGGATGCGCCTGTCGTCGAGGGCAAGCGCTGGAGATGCATCTGCGAGCCGGTCAAGCCCGGAGAGACGAGCTATGACGTTGCGACGTATCAGGTGACGGAAGTCGCGCGGTACCGGTCGATGAAACAGGCCGGTCAGGCGGTGCAGGGTCGTATCAACACGATCTGCAAACCGAGCTACGATTTTGGGATTTCCGGCGGCGACTGGAAGTGCGACGGGGCGAGCGTGAGCTACAACGGACGCTACTGGCTCGGCACGCTGACATACACGCGCAGCGGCGACGACAGCGGCTGGGACAAGGACCTTTACAATTGAGAAAGGCAAACGATGATACTGCCATCCAAAATCGAGGCGGGGACGCCGATTGCGCGGACCCGCGCGAAAATCAACGAGCTGATAGATTACCTCCAGTCGATCCGGCTGGTCCGCGGTCCGGGCATCCTGTTGCGGGCGCATCCTAGCGGAATCGTCATCGAGGCGACCGCGCGCGGAGCTTCAGGCGGCGGGAGCGGAGCCGGAGACGGTGGAGTGTATGACGGACCGTTTGCGGTGAGCCGGAAAGTCAGCGAGAATAAAGAAAACGAGAACGAAAATCTTTGGCATGTCAACGGCGGGATTGTGCGGGTCAACGGCTGGGGCGTCGAGATTGCGCAAACCGATTTGACGGTGACTGCCGGTCAGGCGGTGATCCTGACGGTTGAGCTCGACAGTTCGGCTCCGCACGGCGTCGGCGGCGGGGCGTTGAGCGCCGGGACTCCGTGGCCGGAGAAGAGCACACAGGAAAGCCTGACGGTTGCTCTGATCAAAGAGGACGACGACGGCAATTTAACTGTGGAACAGCAGGTTTACGGAACGCCGCTGATGCTGCTGACGGGGACGTGCAAATGAGCGGGGAATTCTGTGTGCCGTGGCTCAAAAACGGGCGGCTGGTTCTGGACGACGAATCCAAGCTGGTCATGCTGAGCAGGAAGTGTCCGTGCAAGAGCGTATGCGAGAGGGAAATTCCGCGTGCAGTAAAATTTCCGTTCCCGTTTGCGGGAGAGCGGTTGATCGACAGCTGCACAGTAACTCTGGATGGCGCAACGCAGGAGTTTGTCCTTGAACCGCGCCAGCAATTCCGGAAATTCAGCAGCTCAAAATGGTACAACCCGGAAGATCGGAATCCGGATTACGATTCGCAGGCTCAACTGAAATATGAGATGGGAGAGATCACCTACTCGCAATACATGGAAACCAAAGACAAGTATCATTACAAATCAACAGATGAGGCTGATCCGGAAAGCGGAGATGTTTGCGATGAGGTGTGGAGCCCGGCTGTTTACTTCCGGTCGGACAGTTTATGGCTGTGGGTCGGTTGGAGTGCGAGCAACAAACCGACAACGGGGTATACATTCAATGCCGATGGCGGCGGCAGCGAAGATGTTTTTTATAAAAACGTGGTCACGATTATCGTCAGCCCGGATACCACGCTTGCGGCAAATCCCCGTTTGCGCGGGGAATATAATTTCGCGACCAAATTTCCGTTTTCAACTCACGGATCGAACTGCGAAGTATTGCGCGGAGCTGTGCCGTATCCATTACCGGACGCAGAGCTTACAACGAGTTACAGCGACACCATCCGGTCACGGGAAAACGGAGAATCCATTGCGGACTGGCTGCGGGAAGTGTGCAACGGGAAAGAGCGATGGTTTACGCGTAAAGTCAACAATCAGAATGCATCCGGAGTGACAATTTACCGGGATGGAATCCGCGTGACAGGCAGTGTTCGGACCGGCTATATCGGGAACTGGCGCAACGATGGTCACACTTACACGGAAACATATCCCTGCGACAATTAAACAAGGAGGTTTGCATGGCTTGCGGCTGCACGAAAGAGGCAGGAGAACGTCCGCACCCGATGTCGCAATGCACGGAGTGCGCGAAGAAGCATTTCGACGACGCTTTTGCGAGTTACCGGGAGTTCAGTTACGAACTCGAAAACCGGGCGCATATCCACGGTCAGCTGCGGAGTCTGGTGAATCACACCTACAAAGCGCACCGCGCGATCGCGGAGGCGGCACGGGAACTTGCGCGTCTGATCCTCTATGCAAAAGATGGCGCAGAGACGGACAAACGGTTTGCGCAACTGGGCCGGATGGTCGATGCGGCGTTTTACGCGGAGCATCCGGAGGTGCCGGAGCGGCTGGAAAAATTGAAATCGGAACAACGGAACAAAACAAACAGAGGAGATGAGGATGGATATTTACTACGATCTGACCCGGCAGTGCAGGGTCGACATCAGCGGGACAAGGACGACCGCGAAGCCGAAAATCCGCTTCAGAGAGCAGCCGGAATGGAAGATTCATTTTGTCGATGAGCGCAATGCAGCGGTCGGGGTGGGATATATCGCCTCGTGGCGCGCGGCGGTCGACCGGGATTTTTCAAGTTCAACGGCTCCGATGTGCCGGACGCTCGACAGCTCGATCGACAAGAGCAGCGCGGCGCTCGGCATCGTGACGGTGCCCATCAACGCAAACACCGCGAGTGCAAAAGCGGCGATTGACGGTCAGCGGAGCATCAGCGCATATTTTGAATTGTGGGGGCTGGATGCAAGCGGCAACCCGGCGGTTTATCTGGAAATCGACATTGCATTCGAGGGTGTTGTCGATCCTGACCTCGGCGATCCTCCGGCGGAAATCGCGTCGGGGCTGGCAAGCAAGAGCGAGATCGCGGCGATCGTCAACGGGCATGCGGTGCTGTCACGTTTGAGTATCAACGCATCCGGTCAGCTGTGTCTGGACGGCAAGGCGATCGGCGGGACAACGGACAGCGGAGGCGATGATCCGGATCCGACTCCGTCGACAGACAAGATGTACTACGGCTACATCGACACGGCGACTGCGGGCGGGATGACCGCGATTACGCAAATCACTCCCGCAATGCTGTCGGCTTCGGGGTTGACGGAGGCGACTCCGGCTGTCATGGACAAGACGAGCATTTCCGGCGTGCCGGAGGCGGCGTGGCTGACGGTCCTGCTGCCGGCGGCATCCGGTCTCAAGGCGCGTAAGTTCGACGGACTGACAGGTCCTACGGAGTTCGAGCTCAACAACGGCGCGTCGGGCACGGGATCAAACGGCGGCTCGGTCACACTCGACGGAGTCGCGTACAAGGTGTACGGCGAGTTCTGTCTGGTGGGCGGTGAATATTTTGTTTATGTGGAACAGGCGTAAGAGGATGGAAAAATGGCAATCAATATAGCAGGATCGCTGCAGGCAACGGCGGTAAATCTGCCGCTCGACGCCCGGAGCAGGATTGCGACGCTTGACGATGTGGCGTCAATTGTCAATCCTGCGCTCGGCGGGATTTTTTACTGCGTCGCGACCGGTAGGCATTACAAGATCACAAAGCTCAAAGCGCAGACGAGCGGACCATTTACGATTGCGGACAAGCAGGTCGACACCTACGAGCAGCTGCCGAGCAAATCCGACGTCGAAGCGAAAGCGGACGCGGAGCACACGCACGCGCAATACGCGCTGAAAACGGAGATCCCCGACGCAGTCGATTTGAATCCGTATCTAAAAAAGACGGATGCGGCAACAACTTATGCGAGTAAGTCCGACGTCGCAGGCAAAGCGGATGCGGAGCACACGCACGCGCAGTACGCACTGAAAACGGAGATCCCCGACGCAGTCGATTTGAATCCGTATCTAAAAAAGACGGATGCGGCAACGACCTATGCGAGCAAGTCAGACGTCGCAGGCAAAGCGGATGCGGAGCATACGCACGCGCAATACGCGCTAAAAACGGAGATTCCGGCTGCCGTCGATTTGGAGCCGTATCTGAAAAAGACGGACGCGGCAACGACCTATGCGAGCAAGTCAGACGTCGCAGGCAAAGCGGACGCGGAGCATACTCATGCGCAATATGCACTGGCTTCGGCGGTCACCGCTGCGATACCGCCGCAACGGATCGTGTTCGACATTTCCGGCTTGACAAGTTCGGCTCTGGTCTCGCTCGTAATCGAGTTTGACAGCGACGCCTCGTTTCCGGACGATTCGACGACGCTGGAAACCTATGACTCCAAGACCGACGCGGACGGACGTTTTGTCGCGTGGGGCGGCTTCGAGCTGAGCCGCTATCCGGCCGCCGGCATCGGCGCGGCATACAACGGCGGCTGCGTGATTTTCATCGTCCCCGATTCGGCGCGGGCGAAAGGTTTTTACCGCTATGCATGGCGCAGCGAGGCCGGGGAATCGCAGGGCAACTTGTCGAGTAAACATTTCGGGTGCCTGAGGGCGGTGACGCATCAGGCGCTCTTCGAGGATATTTTTTAAGGAGCATCAAAAATGCGTAAACTGATTTTTCTGCTGCTCTCCGCACTCGCGGGAGCGGTGGCGCTGGCGTGTCCGACGCCATCGACGGAAGAAGAAAACGGGGTAACCACGACAACAACTCATCCGAGCGAAATCGACCGCAAAGCGGACGATATGATCAACGGGTACCGCGATGACGTCGAAAACAGCTCGGTATGCAAAACGATCGACCGGCTGGAGTCGGATTATCAGGAAGCCTTGAAGCGCAGCGGCGGGTTGAGCGGCCCGGGCGACATTGTCGTCAACGGGTCCGGGTCTTCCGGAAGCGGGTCGAGCGGCGGCAGCCAGAAGGACCACAAGGTTTTCAATCTCGACCCGAACGGCAATACCGACGCCGATGTTCTGCAGGACTGGTGGAACAAGATGAACGGCGGACCGAACATCGGGTCCGGCGATCATCTGACCTCCGGTGACCTGACCTCAAGCAGCGACGGTCCGAAATACGGATGGACGACCGGGAACAACACGTCCGGCGGCTCCGGCTCGTCCGGAGGGTCCGGCTCGTCCGGCGGAGCGACCGGAGGTGTTGCCGGCGGGTCAAGGCCTCCGGCACTCGCCCCGGGCTCGACTGCAATCATCGGACTCGGCGACGGCAGGAGCTACGATTACAACGACATCGTCGCCGGTCTGACGGGCAACTCCGGAACAACGACGACAACGACGACAACAAAGCCGACCGGCAACGGAGGGGCGACGACAACGACCACGACCACCGACGGAAACGGAGGGGCGACGACAACGACCACGACCACCGACGGAAACGGAGGGGCGACGACAACAATCACCGACATTGACAAAAACGGGAACGGTACGACCACGACTGTCGGACAGGAAACCGACCCTTCGGGCTACACGACGAACAACGTCGTGTACACGATCTCCGGCATCGGTTTTTCTCCGGACGGCTTCAGGCGCGCAAGCCAGACTTACACGCTGTCAAATCCGGGACACTCCTGCGGCATGGGATGGAACGGAGCATACACTTCGTCAACGCAGGACTACACCGTGACTTTCAGCGTCGAGGGAACGCTCCCCGAGGGAGTGACGTTTGATGCATCAACCAGAAGCGTCTCCGTCGCCGCGGAGCACGGTGAGGGATCGTTCAAAGTCATCCTCACGATAGCGACGCCGGCCGGCAAGGTTTTCGGGGTCATCGAGGCGACAATCGTCGTCCCGGCGGATCCGCAGCGTCCGCAGGACGTCACTCTGACGGCCCGGGCCGACGAGCCGTTCGAATACAAGCTCGGCGCATCCGCGGTCATCACGTCCGGAACGCTGCCGGCGGGTCTGACCTTTGCGGACGGAGTGATCTCCGGCACGCCGACGCTGGTCGGCACCAGCAAACTGACTTTTTCGGATGGCGTCTACTCCGGAATCTCGCTGACCATTACAATCAGTCCGTATGGCAACATTTGCTCGGTAATCACGATCGGACGGAATGACGACAACTCAATGACCATTCGCAACGACAAAACCACAAACGAGGACGGAAGCGTCACGGAAACCAATGAGATCAGCTCAAAAAAGGGCTCCGTCGAAATTACAGCCCAAACGGAGACCACAACTAAGCACTATGATGTGAGCGGTCCGAACGGCGGCGAAGGAACCATTGTGACGGTCACGAAAACAATCATCGAGAAAACCGATGGAGTGGAAACGAAGCGCACGATTGAGACGACCACGACGGATACACATCCGAGCGGACGCATTACCGTGACGGTGAAAACCGTCATCAAAGACGGGAACGGCTACATCCTGTCGACCACCACGGCAAGCTCGACTACGACAGCTCCGGTGACCAACGATGACGGCTCTGTCACACAAGTCACGACGACCGTCGACACGAAAGGCAACCGGGTCGACAAGACGACCACGACCACCGAAGAGGATGGCAAGACGGTTACCAAGACAGAGTACGAGCAGGTTACCATCGACGGCAATACCGTTGCGCGCGAACCGCTCGGCTCCGAAGAGGTGACCATCACCGAAAAGGACGGGGGAAAAGAGACCGTCACCGTTAAGACTGAGCCGGACGGGAGCTCGACCACGACCGCCGTCACCGAAACGACCGACGGCAACAAAACCACGGAGGTGACGGAAGTCGTCAAGAAAGACCCGGACGGCAAGCTCCTCGACTGGACCGGCGAAACCAGAACGACCACGACCGGAACGGATGGCTCGAAGAGCGAAACGATCCGCAAGGACGGCTGGCGGGTTTGGAATCCGCGCACGGGCAACAGCGACATTTCTGACGGAGGTGATTATTTCTACCTCGGTACCGACGGCAAGATTTACATCTACTCAAAGACCGGAACCGGGCTTACGATGAAAACCATGACCGGGAGCTGCATTGACGGCATGCGGTCGCAGAAAAGCGCGCACCGCAAGTTTGTATTGCGAAAAAATGCAGACGGCTCGGTCGCAGAGTGCAGCGTGGTTTACACAAACGCGATTTCGCAGTCACTGCCGGCGCTGCCGAGCGTGACGCTTAAGCGCAAGTCAAAAGTCGATCCAGCCGACCAGTCGAAGCTGACGGGGATTACCTACACGCGCGCCGAGCTGTGGTACAAAATCAATCCGCAGACGGACAATTACGACGCAGTGCAGGCGGGAACCGCGACAACGCTCGTGGCTCCGGCATGGCACAAGGCCGCAGAGGTGACCGGTGCGGTACTTGATGCGACGTCGCTCAATGCGCCGCTAAAAATTTTCGGCGCGGTGGACATCCCCGGAGCGCAGCAGGGCGATACGATCCTGTTCCTATTGTATTTGGTCGACGAGGACGGGTCCGCGAGCGGCGAGCAGCCGACCGAGGGCGAGCGTCTGCCGCACATCCTGCTGCCGGAAACCAAAACCGTCACGGTCGCGGGAGGCAGCGACGGCGAATTTGCCGGAACAAGTTACACCTCACCTTATCTTTTTTCCATCGTCTACGACGGAAAAAAGGCTCTAAAATGAAAGGAGACAAAAAAATGAAACCGAAAGTTTTGATGCTCGCCGCTCTGTTTGCCGCAGGCGCGGCGCATGGAGATTTCGCGCATCCGATTGACGAGGCGATCGGATGGTGTGATCACCTGTCCGTGCATGAGTACTTGGAGCAGACCGACGAGCTCGAAGTCATGACTGCTGACGAGCTCGAAGAGCTCATGGCGGCGGACGGCGTCGCAGTGGATGAAATCGCGGATGTGCCGGTCAAACCGTTCCCGGTTGACGCGCCCGAGCAGGAGGTCGTCCGCGACGCGCCCGAGCAGGGAAAAGTCAAAGACGCTCCAGAGCAAAACGCAGTCGAAGACGTCGCAAAACAGGAGGTTATTGCCGATGCTCCAGAGCAGGAGACCGTCAAGGATGTCGCGAAGCAGGAGGCGGTCAAAGATGCGCCGGAACAAACCATTATTAAAGACGTCGCGAAACAGGAAGTCATTGCCGATGCTCCAGAGCAGGAGACTGTCAAAGACGTCGCAAAACAGGAGGCTGTGACCGATGCGCCGGAAGCGGAGCTGGTCCGTGACGCACCCGAACAGAGCGAGGTCGAGGATGCTCCAGTGATCGCCGCGCCGACCGAAAAAGAGATGCGTGAAAACATCTCTTTTCTTGAAGAGGCGAAAAAATTTTTTCAGGACGTCGACAACAGGTCGTGGCAGATTCATGGCGGACACATCGACGCGATGAAAGACTGGCTCGAAATCTACAAAGTGTTCGAGGCGCAGAACCCGGCGGAGGTGGAGCATATCCCGCTTCCGCAGGGCGTGCGGATGGTCTCCTGCTTCCATTTGCCGCAGCAGGGCGACGACAAAACGCTCCGCATCAATTTGCGCTTTTACCGCAATCAGGGCTACAATGCCGTGCTCTTTATCTACGATGATATTGAGCATCTGGATGAGGCGATCGCGTTGATCCGTGACGTAAAAAATGAGTTCGGATTGCAGGTGTATGCCGCATACGGTCCGGGCGGCGAAGGCTCGTCTGCTCCTCCGACTTTTCTCCCTCCGGAGCGGTACGGCAAATTCCTCCGGACGCTCGCTCCGGAAATCGATGGCTTCGTACTCGGCTGGGGACGCACAAGCGTACATCTTTTTACGCAGGATCCAGCCTACATGCACTTTGTCTGCTCCTCCCTGCGCGACGGCAATCCGCGTCTGCCGATCCTCGGCGAGATGTACTGGGGCGAAAATTACAAGGTCCGCAAGGTCGGCGCATACTACTTCGGCTACAACACGTTCGGGAATGCGAGTGCAGACGTCATCCAGAACCGCGGGCATCTCGCGATTGACAAACCATCGGTCGTGCGCAAACTCCGGACTGCAACCGGACACGATGCGGTCGGGGTTGTCATCGGACCATCAACGGAATGGCTCGCGAAAGGCAAACAGAGTTGGAAAAAGGCGCTCGTTGCCAAGCAGCGCATCGAGCAGCAGTTTCTTGCCGCAGGCGCGGCCGGAACGATCACATGTCATGCGGACGGTTTGCCGGTCAGCAAACGCAAGTGCGGCATCCCGGTTTACGAAGACATGAGCAAAACACTTTACACTGAAATGAACGCAAAATAACCCGAAAACGGGACAACCAAAAAAACGGGCAAATCGCCCAGAAAGAAAGGTCATTATGAAGCACAAAATCACACTCGCCCTCGCAGGAATCCTCGCAGCCGGAAGCCTCTTCGCTGTCGACTCCGCGGCACTCGTCAAAGACTTCCAGAGCGCGCTCGATGCGGGAGATTCCGCAAAGCTCATTGAGGTCACAAAAAACATCCGCGACGCAAAGGACTATAAGCCGGAAGCTGGCTGGCACAAATGGAAATGTGAGGATACCATGCTGCAAGCTCTCGTCGGACAGACCGATATGAGCTGGGATGCCGTCTGCGCGGTGGTCGATCACTATATTGCCGACTATCCGGCAACAATCAACGACGGCTTTGTCGCCCGCTTCCGCTGGCGCGCCATCAAGGGACTCAACAACAAGGACCTCGCACTCAAATATATCGAGGTCTACAAGGACTCTGCAGACAAAGGCATCCTGCCGTCCGTCGTGGAAGCCTACAAAACAGCAGGTGACGTCAAAACTGCCTTCGCGGTCGCGGAGCAGCATCAGCTCTACAAGTCCATGTGGTCGCTCCTGACTTGGAACTCCGGCATCACCGCCAATGACTCCGCAAAACTCTACGAGGTCATCAACATCATCGTCGATGATCCCGACAGCAACCTTGACCGCTGGTTTGTTACGAACGTCGTGGACAAGACGCTGATCCGTCTCTTCACTGCAAGCAAGATCAGTAAGGAGCAGTATGTCTCTACGCTCAAAAAGCTGTACCGCCGCTGCTACCTCAACCTCGCCGCCGACCGTGCATCGTGGGAGCCGGTGATCAGCTCCATCAAGTTCGGCATCGTCAACGCCGAAAAAATCGACGCGCTCGGTTTGTAAGCAACCGCCGGACGGGACAAAAAATCCCGTCCGGCGTGATAAATGGTTTACGCAAATAAGCCAAAAAATCCGTAAAAAAGGTTTACGCAAATGAGCAAACCGTTTCAAATCTGCGCGACGCTTCCCGCGCTGATGCCGCATTGCACAAAGTGGGAGCGCTGGGACGGAAAAACGTGGATTTTCGCATCCGCGATGGCCGTCGAGATCATCCGCAAAGACGTGCGATACAGCATGATCGTCTCGCCCGGATTTACGACCGACGGAGGGTCAATCCCCCGCGTTTTCTGGCGCGTGGCGGGGCATCCGCTCGGCGACTGGCTCCTTGCCTATCTAGTCCACGACGCTTTTTATGCAAGCGAGTATCTGCCGCGCTCGATGGCCGACGAGATTTTTCTTGAGATTCTTTGCTGGCTCGGCGCGCCGCGGTTGATCCGCAACGCCGCATGGGGAGCCGTGCGCGGAGGCGGGCTCGCCGTCTGGAAGCAGCACACGGAGGAGACCGTCACCGCCGCGCGCGCCCTTATACATATGGATATAGAGAGGCTCACATGAAAAAGATACTTGCTCTGGTGCTTTTGCTCGCCGGAGGCGCGACCGCGCTGACTGCATGCGCTCTCGCCAACGAGCCGCGCGAGCTTGAGGAGCGTCACTCAATCGCGACATCCATCGAGGTCGCGTGGAGGCTTGGAGGCGTGCGCAAAACGCGCGACCGTATCGACGGGTATCACGCCGATGGACGCTTGTCTAACGGTCAGGCGTCCGCGCTCCGCTCCGCCTCGGAACAGGGGCTCGACGCCCTCAAACAAACTTTGATTCAGGAGGATATCCCATGAGATTTCCGCTTTGCGCTCTAAGCGCTCTGCCCCTGCTGGGACTGACCGCCTGCGGCACTTTGACGCAGGATACGACCATCACCACATACGACGCCGAAGGGCGTATTTCGAGCGTGACAAAGACATCCGGCAGCGTGATCCCCGCGATCGTGGAGTCGACCAAAAACAAGACTGTGATCGCATGGGACAACAGCTGGATCGCCGGTGTGAGTGTCAGCACCGCGACCGTGGACGATCCGACGCCGACCTTTCGCGCGATGGCCGGCCGCAAGGACAAGGGGGTGATCAACCTCTTGCCGCAGCATAAGATTGACGTCGTGCGCGACATCATCCCGGCCATTCGCGCCGGAGATCTGAGTGTCAGCACGTCAGGTCTCAACGCCGGAAACGGCGACAAATAACACTTTCCCGGACCTTCGCCGGTCCGGGATTTTTTATTTTAAAGCAGACGATTTGCGCAAACTGTTTCTGTATTTTTGATTGTGCGACTGATAAATGGTTTGCTCAAGGGGACTATGATTTGCGCAAACCGTTTCTCTCACCGTGCGCAAACTGGGTGCGACTGTACATTGTCTCCGGGCGAAGCAGCAATATCGGCGTGCTCCTCAATACCATCGACGTTCAGTTCAGCCGGATGCTCGGACGCGCCATTTCCGAACGGTGCATGCTGCACGGATTCATGGCGTTCGTCGAATATTACAATTTCGATCCCGCGCTCGAACGCCGCAAGCTCGAAATGTTCTTCTCGCGCGGGATCGACGCCCTCGTCGCGATCGCCAGCGGAGATTTCAACCGCGATCTCTTCGAGGGATTCTCCGCAAACGGAATTCCGCTCGTTTTCTGCGGGCACAATGCGTTTTCCATTGCAGACAGCAGATATGTCGGAGTCAGCGAAACCGATATTGCGAATACGCTCGGCGAATTCATCACGCGCAACGGCGTACGCAGAACCGCGTACCTGAGCTATGTAGGATGGAGCAACCCGATCGGCGTCCGCGCGTTTCAGATCGCGGAGATGCTCAAACAGAAAAATGTCGCGCTTGCCGCTCACTGCGAATCCGCCGGGTTCCCCGACGTCGCCGCATTCATCCGGCAGATTTTCGAGATGCCCGAAAGCGAACGTCCGCAGCTTCTCGTCGCCTTTACCGATGAACTCGGAAGCATTGCCGTCAATGCCATTCTCTCCAGCGGGCATACCCTCAGGGAACTGCCCGTCATCGGCATCGACGGACAGGAGCGTCCGTTCGACACGGTCCCGCTGACTTCGGTCTATCTTCCCTTTGAAGCCATCGTCGACCAGATCTGGAAGAGCGTTGACGCCGGGATGCAGCGCACTCCCGTTGTTTCCGCGGATCTTCATTCCTCGCTTCTTCTGCGGGACAGTACGCCGGGGATGAACTGATTTTTCTGAACCATCATATTGCACGTATAATAAACAAGGAAAACGGAGGAAAAAGGAAAATATGAGATATGAAACGGGCATTGCCTGTTTCAGAAATCCAACGGATTTGAAACGAAAAGACAAACGGAAGAGAAAAACGAAAGGCAGACAAAACAATGAAACACAAAGCGTCAGACATTCTCATGTTCCATCGGCGGAGAATCCGGTATTTCTCGCTTATAGAACTCCTTATTGTAATAGCGATCATCGCAATCCTTGCCGGACTGCTTATGCCGGCTTTAAACAAGGCGCGGGGAAAGGCGTACGGAATCAGCTGCGTTTCCAATCAGAAGCAGATAGGAACCGCCTACAACATGTATACCGGCGACAATGCGGAGTACTGGCCGGAAATTGATATTTTCACGGCTCCGAGAATGTCGCATTTGGAATTTTTCGCGGAATACTACAACCTCAACCCTCCCGTTTTTGTCTGTCCCGGCGCGCCCCTCCGGACCAGCAAGAACAAGGAGGAACTGAAGAGCTTCTATTGGGAAAGTTTCACCGACGCTCCGAAACTCGATGCGTTCTACAAGGCGGAATCCGATATCACCAAACGTCTCTGCAGCTATGGAACCAGCGAATGGATTCTGATGAAACATGCGACGACCGAGGATAAGGGAGGACTCAACAGGCCGCTCAAGAATTCCAGCTTTGTCAGCCCCAGCGGCGTCGGAATCGTCGGCGACTCGCGTCTCTACAACGTCGCCGCATGGAAACGCTGTTCGCCGAAATTCATTTATGACGGGGATTATGCTTCCGGAAACTGGCGAATCGCTTACAGCGGACCGCGCCACGGCGACAGCTCCTGCATTCTGTTCGCGGACGGTCATGTCGAGAACCGCAAAGAGGTTTACGCGCAGTACTACACGCGGAGAGAATTCGTCCGCATCAGCCCGCACCGCCGCGACCTTTAAGACAGGAGCATCCGCATGAAACGACACGCTTTCGCCATGCGTCTCAAGCCCGGAATGGCGGATGAATACCGCCGCCGCCACGACGCCATCTGGCCTGAACTCGTCCGCGAGCACCGCGACTGCGGAATTCGCGACTATTCCATTTTCTTTGACGCCGCAACCGACACGCTCTTCGCTTTCTGCAAACTTGACGACGACGGGACCTTCGCCGATATGCCCGAAGACGATGTTGTCAAGCGCTGGTGGAAATACAATGCCGATCTGATGTACTGTCATGACGACAACCGCCCGGTCGGGCGCGATCTCGTCGAAGTCTTCCATATGGATTGAGAAAGGAAAACAGAATGAACACTTTCAAATTATTTGCATTCGCCGCGCTGGCCGCCGGATGCGCCTGCGCCGCCGAACCGCTCCGCTTCGATGCGGAGAAAGTCGCCGTCGACCCCTCCGTTTTCACTCAGAACAACAATCGTCCGCCGGACGGGAAGTGGGATTTCTGGACGAAAGACCGTCCGGACAACATCTGGCGCAACAAAAGCACTTTGCGCGCGCCGCTCTGCAAGGCCGACCGCGCTCCGGAGGATCCCGCATCCGGACTTTTCCGCGTGCGTCTTCCGCTTGCCGATGGATACTACCGCATTGAAGCGCGCGGCGGACGCGCGTTCGGCGTGGCGGTCGGGAACGGGGCGTTCAAAAAAATCGAGTTCCGCGGAGTTGTGGCGGACAGGGTTGAAGTGAAAGGCGGTTTTCTGGAGCTGCGAGTTGCGAACTGCTACGCCACGCCTTCCAATCCCGGCTGGGTCTACGTTGACCACTTCATCGCGATTCCGCTCGGCGCAGGGAAGCCGGACGCGAAGAAAGCGGAAACGCGGAAATGGAGCAAGGTTTACGAGGCGGAAGACGTCGCGGTTGAAAAGGATAAGATTGTTTCCGGCGACCGCATGGTTTCCGGCAAATGGAATCTCTGGGCGAACGATCCGCTGAAAAAACGCTGGTCAGGCGGAAAGGCTCTGCGCGGCGATGTGATCCGCGCGAACCGCAAGGTCGCCGATCCCGCTGCGGCGGTCCTGACTTTCCGCGTTCCGGTTCCGAAAAACGTTCCGTGCGACATCCGGTTTTTCGGCAGTCGGACCGTCGGCGTCTCCTTCGACGGCAAGTTTTTCCGCCGTCTCACGAACGACACGCTCCTGGCGGGGGAAATCAAGAGCGAAACCGGCTTTGTCGAGTTTCAGATCGCAAACTGTTATGCGGAGGACAACCCGAAGCATGCCGGCAGCCCGTACATCGACCGTTTTGTGGTGACGCCGACAAAGAACGTCACCGGCTTCCCTCCGATGCTCAGTCCGGAACCGAAGGTGAACTACTATAAATACAGCGACCGCTATTTCCGCGTGGAGGCGGAGGATGTCGCCGTCGAAAAGAACAAGATCGTTCCGGGCGACCGCATTGTTCCCGGCAAGTGGAATCTCTGGGCGAACGACCCGTGGAAACACAAATGGTCGGGCGGAAAAGTTCTGCGTTCCATGCCGGTCATGAAGGACTGCTCTCCCGAAGCTCCCGACGCGGCGAAACTCACCACATCCGCATTCCTGCCGCGAAGTTCTTCGCCGAACGCGGTGGAAAGGTCCGAATCGTCAAGGGACGCCCGACCGCACAGGACGGAACGCTCGTTGCATGGGACAAGAAAGGACACGCGATCGACTGGAAGTTCACCGTTTCCAAACCCGGGCGCTACGAGCTGCGTCTGCACCGCACCTCTCCCGCGGAAGCCACGCGCTCGGTTCTCTGCGACGGCAAAGCGGTCGGGGAAGTTTATCTGGAGCCGACCGGGGGAATGGGATTCTCCGCCGCCGACTGGGAAGTCGAGGCGCTGAAGACTGCGGCCGGTTCCGTTATTCTTGATCTTGCCGCCGGAGAACACACGCTGACCATGATCAATCTTGACGGCGCCATGCAGAATCTGGCATATCTCCATCTGGTCCCCGCCGGGAAGGAAGGAGGGCGCAAATGAACCGAACAGACACCTCCGCTCCGCCTGAAGTCTTCAAGTGCGGAACGCTCACCTACACGAAAGCCGCGCTGGTGACGCTGTTCATCTGGCTGCTGTGGGGCGACTTCTGCTTCACTCTGATGGAGACGGTGGTTCCGAGCATCGTTCCGCTTCACCTCAAAGGGCTGAACTGTCCGAACTGGCTGATCGGGCTGATTCTCTCGACCATTCCGAATCTGATGAACATGACGGTTTCTCCGTACATCAGTGTCCGGAGCGACCGCTGCCGGAGCCGCTGGGGACGGCGCATTCCGTTCATTGCGACGAGCATACCGTTTCTGTTCGTCAGCCTTGTCATGATCGGTTACAGCCACGACATTTCCGCGTGGATGAGCCGCACGGTTCCCATGCTGAAGGATGTTGCGCCGGGCACGGTCACGGTCGGGCTGATCGCCGTGCTGATGGTGCTCTTCCAGTTCTTCAACCAGTTTGTGAACTCGACGTTCAATTATCTGTTCAACGATGTCGTTCCGCAGAGCCACATCGGGCGTTTCGCTGGCGCATTCCGCATTGTCGGAACCGCCGTGAGCGCACTTTACAACTTCTTCATTTTCCGTTATGCGGAAAGCCATTCGCGTGAAATCTTCCTCGGCGCGGCGATTCTCTACGCGGTTGGATTCGGGCTGATGTGCTTCATGGTGAAGGAGGGTGAATATCCGCCGCTCGATGAGTCACAGGAGAAGAAGGCGAGCCGCTGGGAGAATCTGCGCACCTTCTTCCGGGAGTCGTTCCACGAACCGTTCTATCGTCTGCTGTTCATCAGCGCGGGAATTCTCGCGTTCGCGGGCGTGGCGTGGAGCTTCCAGGTCTTCTTCCTGCTTGAAATGAAAATGGATCTCCGGCAGATCGGACTCTACAACGGAATTCTCATGCTTGCCGGAATGGTTGCGACTTTCTTCGCAGCGACCTTCGTCGACCGCTGGCATCCGCTGCGCGCCTACACCTACGGCGTGATTTTCACAATCACCGGACCGGTGATGAACTGGGTCTGGCTCTTCATCGACCTGCCCGGACACATTTTCTTCTATCTTTCGCTGAGCGCGCAGCTGCTCTACGCGTTCATGAACGCGCTCTCCTCGGCGTGCGCAATGCCGATCACCATGCGGCTCTTCCCGCACTCGCGCTACGGACAGTTCTGCAGCGCGCGCGGAATCGTCTACTCCATCTGCACGATTCTCGGCGGATTCCTCGTCGGCGGGTTCTACGATATAGTGAAGAGTCTCAGCACGGCGTATCTTTCCGCATATCCGATCGTGGGACCGGGCTACTGCTACCGTCTCTACTTCGTCTGGGCGGGCGGTGCGACCCTGCTGAACTTCGTCGTCATTTCGCTTGCGTACCGCCGCTGGCTGAAACTCGGCGGCGACGCGAACTTTCATCCGCCCGCGCCGTGGACGAAAGAGGGGTTCGAGCACATTCCGATCGTCGCCACGACCGGTTACAGCAGCCGCTGGCTGAAATGGGCGCTGCATTTCATGGATTTCGTGCAGTACGGGAGCCTCGTCATGGCGGTTGTCATGCTCTGGCCGTTTCACGTGCACGGGATGAAGAACGCGAACTTCTGGTTCCTGACGGCGGTGATTCCGCTTTCAATCGGCGTTTCGTTCCTCTGGTATCTGCTTTCGCGCCGGATCCGGCTGGATATCGCGGCGGCGAAGCGCGGGGAAACGCCGAAATACGGAATTCCGCATCATGGAATGATGATGGTGTTCGGACTCAAATTCTCCCTGACGCTCGGACTCGTCATCGCCCAGTTCGTCGTCTCGATTCATCTGGAGAACAGTCTCTACGCCACACTCTTTGCGCTCGGCAACATCGTGACGAATCTTCTGCTGATTCTCTGCACCTATGTGGTGATCCGCATGGAGCGCGGGTACTCCACGAAGGTCGACGAGGCGTCCATGATTCAGGCGGGAGTGAACTGAAACAGATTCAGACAAACAGAAACGCAGTTTCCGGCGTCGGGGAAATCCCGCCGGAGACTGCGTTTTTTCATCCGTTTTTCCGGATCAGCGCGGCGAACGCGCCGTCGTGGCGGAGGGCGGGGAGAAGACGCCGCTGCGAAATCAGTTCGCATTCCGGGTGCGCAGCGAGGAACGACGCAACCTGCTGTTCGTCCTCCTCCGCTTCCACGCTGCATGTGGAATAGAGCAGATGTCCGCCCGGTTTGACCAGACGGATCTGCGCGTTCAAAATCTGTTTTTGAAGCGCCGCGACTTCGTTCAGACGTTTTGCGTTGAAGCGGCGCAGGACATCCGGCCGGCGGCGCGGAACTCCCGTGTTGGAACACGGAACATCCAGAAAGACGAGGTCGAAACTTGCCGCTTCAAACGGGGGATGCACGGCGTCCGCTTCGGCGGTTTTCACGGATTCCAGTCCCAGACGCGTGAAGTTTTCGCGCATCGGTTTGAGCCGCGCGGCGGAGCGGTCGGCGGCGGTGAATTCCGCATTTCCTCCGCACGCGTCGAACAGCATCACCGTCTTTCCGCCCGGCGCGGCGCAGGAGTCGAGAACGCGTCCGCGGATTGCCGGACGGCACAGCGAAACGCTCATCGCCGTTGCGGGATCCTGAATGTAAATTGCGCCGTTTCTGAACGCATCGGAAGCGAAGAGTTTTTCGGGAGCGGAACATTCGAAGAAGCGGAATCCGTCCGCAAAATCAAGTTCCGCCGGCACGCTTTCCGCGAGTTCGGCGGGAAGCTCCCCTGAACGCAGACGGAAAGTCAATGGGGGATTGACTCCGCATGCGGCGACCGCCTGCGCCGTTGCCTCCCGTCCGAAGCGAGCCTCCCAGCGGCGGCGGATTTCCGGCGGAAACGACGGTTCGAACGGTCCTTTCCCCGCGCTCCGCAGGGCATTGCGCAGAACGGCGTTCATGAAGCCGGACGCCATGCGGTGCTTTCTGGAGCGTTTGACCACGTCGACCGCGATATTCACGGCGGATTCCCCCGCAATCGCAGTCTGGTAGAGCGCCTGGGTGAGCGCGCAGAGAGCGATCATCTTCAGTTCCGGCTTGATCCCGCGTGAAACGGAGCGCATCAGCAGCGAATCCACGAGCTCTTTGTGGCGGAAATATTCAAACAGGATCGAGGTGACCGAGCGGGCGGCCTCCGGTTCTGCGGTGCGCACATGCTCCACACAGTCGTCGAGCGTAACGGCGCCGCCGTACCATTCGCGCAGCGCGGACGCCGCCGCGGTCAGAATTTTTTCGGAATCGCCTTTCATGCTCTCTCTCCCGCGTCGATCTCCTCCGGCAGCTGTCCGGCGCGGAAGAGTTTCCAGTTGACAAACGCCGCCGCGAATCCGCAGAATGCGAGGAATGCGCAGAAGACGACAAACAGGTTTCCGAACCGCGTGTAAAAGGTCGGCTTCGGATTGACGGGCACGGGAACGCGGAAGACTTTTTCCGTCCGCTCCGGACGTCCCAGGGAGATGGTGTCCAGCACTTCGCCGCGCGGGGAGATCAGCGCCGAATAATTCGAATTTCCGCTGCGCAGGAGCGGCAGACGCGTCTCGACTGCGCGGAACAGTCCGTTTGCAAAATGCTGATCCGGTTCCCAGCTCGTCGGATACCATGCGTCGTTTGCGATGATGAGCAGAAGGTTCGCCCCGTTGTACGCGTGCCCGCGTGAAAGGAACGGGAAGACGGATTCGAAGCAGATGGACGTTCCGATCCGCACGCCCGGCAGAGCTTCGAGCGGATTGCATCGGCGGCCGGCTGTGAGGTTGCGTCCCATTCCGACAAGTTCGTTGAGTTCCGGAAACGTATCGCCGAAGGGGACATATTCCCCGAACGGGACGCGGTGGTATTTGTAGAAGAAATCCTTTACGCTTCCGCCGGGTTCGGTGATGAGCAGGGCGGCATTGAAGACCTTGTAGTTTTCCGGCGAATCTTCCGGGACCTGGAAGTCGATGCTCCCGATGAGGAACGGGACGCGGTGGCGGCGCAGCAAGGCGCCGATGCGGTCGCGGTACTCCCGCGAGAGCTCCGCGCCGCCGCGGTAGGCGTACGGGACCGCGGTTTCCGGCCAGACGATCAGATCGAGTTTCCGGTTCGGCGCATTGCCGACGGGGACCAGATTGCGCAGTTTTTCATCGCGGTCAAGCAGCCTTTCCGTGAGATCCGTGCAGACGTCGAGCGCCTCTTTCGCCGCCGCATGGTTCGCATTCCTCCGCTGTGAAAGGTTCGGCTGAATCACTCCGATGTTCACATGCCGCACCGCCGATTCATCAAGGCGGTTCGCCCGCAGAAGATGAAGTCCGGAGACATAACACGCGAGCAGCAGGGCGAATGCCGCGAGCAGCGGCCAGGGTCTCCGGTACGCTCGCCCCCAGCCGGAGCCCGGGCGGAACGAAACAAGCGCAAGTCCGAGACCGAGGTTCACCGCCGCGACCAGGAAACTCACGCCGAAAACGCCCGTGAATTCGCAGATCTGAATCAGCGGCAGATTGCGCCACTGCGAGGTCCCGAGGTAATCCCACGGGAGGCCCGTCATGATCCAGCCGCGCAGCCATTCGAGCACGCACCACATCCCCGCATTCGCCAGCATAAAGAAAATTCCGTGCAGCGGACGGCGGAACGGGACGAGTTCCGCGCAGTGCGCTCCGCCCTCCAGGCGGTCCGCCGGCGCGACGGAAAGATGACGCCACAGAAAGTTGTAATATGCGCTCCACGCCGCGACGAAAAGCGCGAGAACGAACGAGAGGATGAACGGAATCGGAAGCGCAATCTCCCGCAGCCAGAGGAAACTGAAGAGGCTCCAGAAATACCCCCACGTCAGGCCGCGCAGAAACGCGCTCCGCACGGAGCAGGAGCGGCAGAGCAGAATCAGCGGAAGGAGCGCAATCCATGCCAGCAGGCTCCAGTTCAGCGCCGGGAACATCGCCGCCGAACACGCGCCCGTCACGGCCAGTCCGAAATGCAGAACCAGCGAACCGGTCCGCGTCAGGAAAAACGGATGTTTTTCCGCAAAGTTCATGCGCCCGCGCCGCCGGTGAAGACAATCGTCCGGTTTTCGTGTTCGATGACGCGCTTTTCCAGATGCGCTTTGACCGCGCGGGAGAGCACCATCATTTCAACGTCGCGTCCGATGCGCGAGAGATCTTCCGGACCGTATTCGTGAGTGACGCGCACGACGTCCTGTTCGATAATCGGTCCCTCGTCGAGGTCTTCCGTGACGTAATGGGCGGTTGCGCCGATCATTTTCACGCCGCGCCGGAAGGCCCGCAGGTACGGATTCGCCCCCTGAAATGCGGGAAGAAACGCGTGGTGAATGTTGATCATGCGGTTGTGATACAGCTGAATGAATTCCGGTGAAACGACCTGCATGTAGCGTGCGAGCACCACAAGGTCGATGTGATGCGCGTTCAGCAGCTCGATGATCCGCGGTTCGGTTTCCGCCTTGTTTTCGCGGCGGACGGGGATGCAGAAAAACGGGATGCGGAACTGCTGTGCGACGTATTCGAGATCCGGATGATTCGAGACAATGAGAGGAATTTCGCATTTCAGCGTGCCTTCGCGCTGTTTGACGAGCAGGTCGTAAAGACAGTGCGACGCTTTCGAGACGAGCACCGCCATGCGCGGAATGTAATCGGAATAGTGTACCGACCATTCGAGTCCGAGCGGTTTTCCGAATTCCGTAAGGCTTGCCTCAAGTTCGCTCCGCGCAACCGAAAGATCGGTCAGCTCGAGCTTGAGACGCATGAAGTATTGTCCGCTCATGATGTCGGTGTACTGCTGGCAGTTCACGATGTTGAGTCCGGTTTCATAGAAAAAGTTGGTAATGCCCGCGACAAGCCCCTTGCGGTCCATGCAGCGGATCAGAAAAATGGCGTTTGTGTTTTCCATGCTGAATCCTTATTGCCAGCCCATTGATCCGGGCAGGACGGTTTTTCCGCTCAGGGCGGGTTTGGTATCGACGAATCCCCAGCGGCGCGAGAGCGGCCAGAAGATGTTGAGTGCGCGTCCGATCATGTTCTTGCGCGGAATGAAGCCCCAGTTGCGCCCGTCCAGACTGTTCGAAGTGTTGTCGCCGAGCGCGAAGAACGCATCCTCCGGTACGGTCAGCTCCAACCCCGGCGCGAGCAGTTCCGAGGCGATGTGGCCCTGGTAGCCGCCCTCCATCGAATAGATGCGGTCGAACTTCTTCGAAAAAGCCGTTGCGGGTTTGAACTCCGCCGCGCCGCGCGGCTTGATGTAAAGCATGCGGCCGACAATTTTGAGCGTGTCGCCCGGGAGCCCGACGAGACGTTTGATGTAGTAGTACCCGCCGAGAGGCTGGGTCGGCGACTTGATGTTTTCGGTCGTGAAGACGATGACGTCGCCGCGCCGGGGCGGAAGATAATGAATGGAGACGCGGTCCACGAAGAGATGGTCGCCCGTGGAGAGCCAGCCGTCGGCGGCGATTTCGCCCTGCTTGAATTCCGGTTTGTTTTCCAGATCCAGATAGCGCGCAACCTGATTGATGGTTCCCGGGAGAGAATAGACCGAGTCGCCGATCTGCAGAAGCGTGGTGTCGAAAATTCCGAGTTCGCGGGAAGGCTGATACGCCCGGAACTCCCCGTCCCCGGTTATCTTCATCTCCGCCGGCCGCACGGCGAGATACGGGATTTTGAGCAGATTCGCGGCGGGGGAGTTGTGCTCGGCGAACCCTTTGCGGTCGACGTAGTGGATGCCGAACAGAGTCGGCTGCATGCTGCTTGTCGGAATCTTGAACGGCTGGAGATAGAGCGCGCGGATCCCGAACGCAACCGCGAATGCGACTGCGAGAATGTCGAGAATGTTGCGGAGTTTGCGTTTGTTCCCGTGCACGTCGGAGAGGCGTTCGAGCTTTGCGGAAGCGGAACGGATGAATTCCTCCATGGCCTTCCGGTCCGAACGGTTCACCGCGGCGGCTCCGGAGACAATTCCCCGCAGTTCCTCTTTTTTCGCATCGGAAAGGATGTCGTCGTCCGAAATCAGACGGCGTTTTGCCGCGAGGACCGTTTCGCGCAGTTCCTTGCGCGGTTTCCGGAGGATGAGGAATGCGAACATGGTTTATTCTCCACTTGATTTCAGAACTTCGACGAAGGCTTCCTGCGGGATGTTGACCTTGCCGATCTGTTTCATGCGCTTCTTGCCCTCTTTCTGTTTTTCGAGCAGTTTGCGCTTACGGGTGATGTCGCCTCCGTAGCACTTCGCCAGAACGTTTTTGCGGAGAGCGCGAACCGTTTCGCGGGCGATGACCTTTCCGCCCACGGCCGCCTGGATCGCGACCTGGAACATGTGCGGCGGAATGACGTTCGCGAGCTTTTCGGCGAGCATGCGGCCGCGCGAATAGGCAAAGTCGGTATGGACAATCGTAGCGAACGCGTCGACCGGTTCGCCGTTGACCATGATGTCGAGTTTGACCAGTTTGTCGGCGCGGTATCCGGCGTGTTCGTAATCCATGCTGCCGTAGCCGCGGGTGATGGATTTCAGTTTGTCGTGGAAGTCGATCAGGATTTCATGCATCGGAATCGTGGCGGTGATCATGACATGGGAGCCGTCGACGCTTTCCGTTTTCGTGCACACGCCGCGCTTCTGCATCACCAGATTCATGATGTCGCCGATGTAGTTGTTGGGCGACATGATGTGCGCGGAAATGAGCGGTTCTTCGATGCGGTCGATTTCCGCCGGGTCGGGCAGATGCACCGGGTTGTCGACTTCGAGCATGGTGCCGTTTGTCAGATAGACATGGTAGATGACGCTCGGGTAGGTCGCGATGATGTCCATATTGTATTCGCGGCGCAGACGTTCCTGAATGATCTCCATGTGGAGCAGGCCGAGGAAGCCGCATCGGAAGCCGAATCCGAGAGCGGCGGAGGTTTCCGCCTGATAGGTGAACGCGGCGTCGTTGAGCTGAAGTTTCGCCATGCTGAAACGCAGCTGGTCGTAATCCGCCGTGTCGATCGGGTAGATGCCGCTGAAGACCATGGGTTTGATTTCCTGGAAGCCCGGGAGCGCCTCCGCGCAGGGATCCTTGACCTCCGTCACCGTGTCGCCGATTCGCGTTTCGGTCGGGCTCTTGATGTTCGGAATGATGTATCCGACGGAGCCGGCGGAGAGTTCCGGCGTTGCCGCCATTGAGGGTTTGAACACGCCGACTTCCTTGATTTCGCTTTCGAGACCGGTGCTGAGCAGGCGCATCTTGTCGCCGCGCCTGAACGAGCCGTTGAAAACGCGCAGGTAGGTGACGACGCCGCGGAAGGAGTCGTAGACGGAGTCGAAGATGAGCGCGCTGATTCCGGGCATGGAAACGAGCTTCGGCGGCGGAATGTTTCTGACGATGGATTCGAGCACTTCCGGAATGCCGGTTCCCTCTTTCGCGGAGACGGCGATCGCCTCTTCGCGCGGGATCGCGAGAATTTCCTCCATCTGGTCGAGACACATGTCGACGTCGGCCGCGGGCAGGTCGATCTTGTTGATGACGGGGATGATGTGCAGATTGTGCTTCATCGCGAGATTGACGTTGGCGACGGTCTGCGCCTGCACGCCCTGGGTTGCGTCGATGACGAGGAGCGCCCCGTCGCACGCCGCGAGGGAGCGGCTGACTTCATAGGCGAAGTCGACGTGTCCCGGAGTGTCGATGAGGTTGAGTTCGTATTCGACGCCGTCGTGCGCTTTGTAGAGCATCCGCACGGGGTGCGCTTTGATCGTGATGCCGCGTTCCTGTTCGAGGTCCATCGCATCGAGGAGCTGATCATGGGTCAAGTCGCGCTTTTCGATCGTTCCGGTCGCTTCGAGCAACCGGTCGGCAAGCGTGGATTTCCCGTGGTCGATATGAGCGATGATCGAAAAGTTTCTGATATGTTTGAGGTCGGGCATCTCTTTTGTTCTCCGTTTTTATTTATAAGATGATAATGTAGCACGCTTTTTCCGTTTTTGCAAACGGGAAAATATCGACGTCCGCGTGTCCTGGCAAGAGAACGCGCGCCGTCTTTCTCCCGTGCGGAAATTTTTCTGCAATTTGTGAAAAAATAAACTTGCTTTTCCGCTTTTGTGCTGTAAAGTCAGAAAAAACGGAGGTCCCTGTATGAAAAAAGGCATTCTGATTCTTGCTGCGTTCGGAATGACGCTGCAGCTCTGCGCTCAGGTTCCGCGATGGACCAGTCAGGCGTGGGCGGCGGCTCAGGCCGAACTGAAAAAAGCGGTTCCTCAAAAATACGCGGAAATCGAAAAACTGCAATCCGTCAACATGCTCGCGGCTATGGAAAAACTGCGCGAACTCGCGCGGGAGGAGAATATCCAGTTTCCCGATGTCTTCCCCCGTTTTTCCCATGACGGCGGCGCGATGGGACAGCGGATGCGTCAGCCTCAGACTCCGCACCGGGGAACGGCCGATGCGCTCGCGCCGGCGGAAAGAAAACTTCACAAGGAACGCCCCGCGGAATACCGGGAGATTGAACGGCTGCGCGCGGAGGCGGATCTCAAGCTCTTCAAACTCGCGGAAAAAAGCGGAATCAGGCTTCCGAACACGATGGAGATTTACCGGAGAAAACTGAATTTGCTCCGGATCTATTTCCCGCAGGAGTGCCGGAAGGCCGGGGAGCTTCAACGCGTCGATCCGGACGCCTCCGCGAAGATTCTGCGCGGTCTCGCGGCGAAACTTGAACTCGGGCTCTCCGATCCGCCCGGCAAACGGAACGCCGACAATGCCCCCGCGCCGCAGGGCGATGCCATGATACGGCTCCGCAAACGCTTTCCCGAAGAAATGAAAAAACTCGACAAGCTGAAACACAACGCTCCCGTTGCATACCGCCAGCAGCTCCGGAAGCTGATGGAAAAAATGAATGCGGAGACCAAATGAAGGAATTTCGTCATGTCTGAAATCATCACCGCCGCCGCGCACGTTCCGCAGGATGCGCGCAACTCCTACGCAGTCTTCCGCGGGACGCTTGCGGGAAACATCACAAAAATCCGCGTCTATGCCGATTTGTTCTATGAACTGCGCATCGACGAATCGCTTGTCGCGTACGGTCCCTGCCGCAGCCGCAAACCGCTGCTCTATTTCGATGAATACGTGCTGGAACCGACCGCGTCGCCGAAACTCGTCACCCTGAAAGTTCACGCCCGGAAGGGGGCGCCGGAGGCGTATGTCAGCGGGGTGACGGACTGGACCGTCCGCACGCTCACCGCTTACGATGCGGCATCCCCTTTGTGCGTCGGCGACGTCGGCTACTGTGAATACTGCGACCTGGATTCGCCGGAATGGAACTGGTTCCGCCGTGTTTTCCCCTCCGACGGCTTTGAGGCTCCACGCGAAGGAACGCACATACCGGAGTCCGAGTTCCTGCCGCGTCCGATTCCCGCGTTCCACGAGACGGAAGTCAGGCCGCTGACGCTCTCCCGCTGGAACGGCGGCTGGCTGGCGGATTTCGGGCGGATGGTCTACGGACGTCCCGTAATCTCCGGCGAATTCGACGGGACCGGAACGGTGGAGCTCGGCTATGTGGAATCGCTTGATTCCGGCTGGGCGCATTCGGAGGGGCGGCTGGAGATGTATTCCGACAAGCTCACCGGTTCCGGCACGCTGAACTGGAAGTCGTTCTGGAAACGTCCCTGCCGTTACCTCTACCTCTCCGGCGCGCTGAAACGGATCGACATGGTGAGCGTGCAGGAGTACGGCTACCCGGTTGTCCTCAGCGGTTCGTTCCGCTGTTCCGACGACCGGTTGAACCGTCTGTGGGAGATTGCTGAACGCACACTCCGCATCTGCATGGACGACATCTTCAACGACTGTCCACACCGCGATCAGTCGCAGTGGATGGACGCTTTCGTGAGCGCCAAAGCCGCGCTTTCGCTCTACGGCGTGACCGATCTCACGCGGAAATGTCTGGTGCAGCACGGCATCTGTTCTTTCAAAAACGGACAGCTCCTCTCTCCGAGCATCCGGGGCGGAACGCTGTTTTCCGACTATGCGCTTGTGCAGGTTCTGTTCATCGACTGGTACTGGCGCGCCACCGGCGACCGTTCGCTGCTTGAGGAGCTTTTCGACAACACCGCGGAGGGATTCAAGATTTTCTTTGCTCTTGAGGAACCCGACGGTCTTTTGAAAGACGTCGATCAGATCGGAAGGGGGGAGAGAAGCGGGAAACTCGACTTCTTCACACTCGGTTCTTCCATGCTTTATCTGGACAACACTTTCGAGCTGTGCCGCCGCGGGAAATCCGCCGGACTCAACGCCCTCTATTACGGCGCACTGAATGCGATGGTTTCGATCTGCGCCGCGCTTGGGAAGCCGGCGGAGCTCTATCGCGAAAAGGCGGAGAAGGTACGTGCGAACTTCGCGAAAGTCTTTGCCCAGGAGGGGGCGGACGGCTGTTTCAAAGATTCCGATTCGCGGTTTGAACATTTCTTCCGCAACATCAATTTTTCGTGCGAGTTCGGCAAATGGACGGGCGCGGGCGCGGCGGCGCGGATTGCGGTGACCGCTCCCGAAGCCGGCGAATACGAACTCCTTGCCGGAGCTTACGCCGAATGGCGGCTGAAAGTCAACGGCGAATTTCTCTACGAGAACACCGAGCGGGAGAGCTGGACGCGTCCGGCTCCGTTTTACGACCCGGTCCGTCTGACCCTCTCTCTGAACGCCGGCGAGAATGAACTGGAATTCGAGTGCGCGAACAGCAATTTGAACTGGGAATTTTTCTTTGACCTTCCGCTTCCGGTGACCGCGTGCGCGATCCGGGAAATTGAGTACGCTTCGGGCGTCCCGGCTGCCGGATCGGAATGGAAAACGGCGTTGCCGCGTCCGTGGTTCCCGCCGTTCCTGTCGCAGTCGACGAATGCCTACGCCGCATACACGGGACTTCTGCCGGATGCGGCGTCGCTGAAGCGTCTTCTTCCCGAGGAATACCCGCGCAACTACATCAGCGTGCGTGTCCCGCTGTTCTGCCGGGAGACGACGGACGCGGCGGAGCTGAAACGCTGGATTATGCCTGCGAACACGCCGTGGACGACGTTCTATCTGGTGTCGTCGCTGTTCCGCGCGGGGCTGAGCCGTGAGGCTCTGGACACGATCCGGCGGGCGTGGGGCGTGATGCTGGACCGCGGCGCGGTGAACACCTGGGAAGAGTGGGATGCGAATGCGAGTCTGTGTCATGCGTGGGGCTCTTCTCCCGCATGGTTTATGCTGCACGATATTCTCGGGATTCAGTACGAATCGCTGGGAGAGAAAACGATTGTGATCCGTCCGGATCTTTGCGGGCTGGAGCATGCGGAGGGGAGCGCGGCGCTTTCGGCGGACGGCCGTATGAAAGTGTGTGTTTCCCTGCGCAAGACTCCGGCGCATACGGAGGTGCGGATATCCGTCCCTCCGGGCTATCGCGTCGAGAAGGATTTCAGCCGTCTTGAGAACCCTGTCGAGATTTGAACGGGAAAAAGATTTGAGCGCGGACGGAGTTTCCCGAAAGAGAGACTCCGTCCGCACTCATTTTTTCCATCCGGTCACAAAAGATGAACAAAAAAGAGCCGCGGGCGGGGCGGCTCTTGGGGGCGGTGAGGATTACGGCAGGAGGATGAAATCAATCCACTTCGCCGGATACTTGTCGCTGAGACCGTCGGTGAGTTCGAGATAGCCGACGCGCTCTTTGCCGTTGTTGAGATTCAGCAGAACTCCGGTCTTCATCGCGGAGCCGGGCTGAAGCTTGAACGGACTCACCGCGCGGCGCGGGAAGGCGGCTTCGTATACCGTGCGGTCCGGGTACTGCTTCAGAGCAAACAGCACCTCTTTCGCCGCGCCGACCTCTTTGGTCAGGGAGTCGTAGACGGCGGCGGAGGATTTGCGGCGGTAAACCAGCGGCTTGCCGTCGTGTTCGCCGAGATCGTACTCGAAATCATCATTGCCGAGACTTTTCTCTCCCGGAAGGGCGTTTTTCATCGTGTCGAACCCGAGCTGGAAACTGTCGAAATGGAACAGTTTTGACAGATTTTTCGCGTCTTTCGCTCCGAAGAAGTCCGGTTTGCGGACGACGGCGGAGAAGTAGAGGAAGTCGTAGTCCCAGGCAAAACGGATATCGGCGCAGACGGCGTCTTCTTTCGCTCCCCAGGATTTCGCTTTCCAGCGGACGTTTTTCCCGTCGAGACGGATTGCTTTCGCGTTTTCCGGCCAGTCGGAGAGGTCGCCGTCGATTGTGAGGCGGGCGGGCGCCCTGGTGACGAACAGGGCGGAGAGTTTCGCCTCGGCGGTGATTTTCTCCGAGCCGGGCGTCTGGACGGAGATGCGGACGTTCTTTTCGACATTGTCGATTTTCGCGGAGTTCAGTTCAAAGGGGATGATTTTCTCCGTTTCGCCGGGGAGCCCGGTGATTCTGACGGAGTTTTTGCCTTTGACGAGTCCCGCTGTTTCGATGGTTACGGTGCAGTCGATCGGTTTTCCGGTGAGGTTGCGGACTTTGACGCCGAACGCTGTTTCGGAAACGGGATCGCAGGCGACGTCGAGTTTCTTCTGCGAGGAATCGGAGAGATTGGCTTTCAGCAGGAGCTGTTCGAATTCCGCCGCGGAGAGCGTGCTGTCGATATATTTCGGGCTCTGGTTGACGGAGAATTCATTGGAAGGGATTCTGGTTCCCATGAAGTCGTAGACCGCCAGTTTTTCCGCATCGTCTTTGGAGAATGTGATTTTTGCGGGGGCGCCGTCGCACTTCCAGAATGTCGCGGTGCGTTTCCTGCCGTGATCAAAGATGTAGCAGCGGTAATCGGAGCCGAATTTGACGCGGCGTTCGATTTTCGCGTCTTCGAGACGGTCGGTCAGCGCACGCATGGCGTACATGGTGAGTCCGGGAACCGGCGTGCCGTTGTTCGCGCCGTTGCCGCGGAACATGACGTTGTAGGTGATTCCGGGCTGCCATGCGCTGAAGATGAACTGTACATAACGTTCCACTCCGCCTGCAAACGCCTGGATGATGTTGCGGATGTCCAGAGAGGTCTGCTGGCGGGTGAAGTCGTCAATCATATTTCCCGGCAGAACGGATTCCTGACAGCGTCCGGCTTCGGAGGAATAGTGGGGCATTCCGGGTTTGTAGCGGTCGATGACCTTGCGCCAGTTCTGCATCTCAAGCGCCAGATCGGGATATTCCGGAGAGTTGCGGTACGGATGTTCGGTGATGATGTCAAGATATTTCGCGCCGCCTTTGGCAAGAACGCTCTCGGTCCACGGAAGGTCGGTGTGACAGCTCGCGGGGCCCGCGATTTTCGCCGCAGGGTCGATTGATTTGACCGTTTCCCGGAGCAGGCGCATTCCTTCCACGTCTTTTTCCGGGGTGATGTACGGAATCAGATTCGATTCGTTTGTGGATTCGTAGATCTCAATCAGCCCCTTGTATTTCCGGACATTCTCTTTGAGGATGGGAAGATATGTTTCGGGATTCTTGACAATCTGCGCTCCGCTTGCGAGAATAACCTTGATTCCTGCCGCACCGAATTCGGAAGCTACCTGAAACTGTTCCTTGTGCATTGGATCGGGTTGCCAGCAGATGCGGGTAAAGCCGATCCGGAAGTCCTTGTAGTAAGGAATTGCGTATTTTGTGTTTTGATAAGGGGCAAGTTCAAGCCCGATGCGCGGGGAGAGCTTCGTGTTCTTTTTCAGAACGCCTGCGTAGAAGTTGACCGGATAGGTCTTTCCTTCCGCTTTGAACTCAACGACGATGTTGAATGCACCGCGCAGATGTTCCGGAAGAGTGACGGTCAGCTCTTTATCAAGATCTTCATTCGCTTTCAGAGAGACTTTCCCGGCGTCTTTGCGGAGAAGAGTTTTCCCTTCAAAATCGCGGATTTCATAGGAAAGCTCTCCGGAAAGCTCCTTGTCTGAAAGGTGATTGAAATGAAGGTTCAGAAGAACCGGTTCTCCGGTGAAGTAGTAAGAAACGTCATGATCCAGTTTGCCGGAAAGATAGACTTTTTCCAGCGGCTGGTCTTTTGTGCGTCCCCCGAAGAAATAGACAACGTCGTCGACCCAGATTTTTCCTGCGCTGTTCAGGCCGACGGCCGGGCATGCGAGGTTGAATTCCGTTCCCTGCTCCGTCAGAATCCGGTCGGAAACCGAAACGCCCGGAGTTTTTTCGCCCCATTGGGGAAGGTACATTTCATAGCGTTTCCATTGTGTGTCGACCTGAATTGTTTTTACAACGGCGGTTCCGCCGCTAGTGAAGAGGCGCAGCGTTGCAACAGCCGGCTTTTCCGCTTTGATCCATGCGGACATGCAGACCGGAGCCTGCGGCTTGACCGGAACAGGTGCAAACTGAATGTAAGGCGCATAGGTGTTGGAGGCGGCGTCCCATTCAATGCGGAATGAATATTTGCCGGAATGTTTCTCGGAGGAATCCAGCAGGACTTTTTTGTTTTTGCCTTCCACAAACTCTTTGCCGAACCAGTCAAGGTGTTTTCCGTTGTGCGCATTCTGCTGATATTCAAAACGGGTTCGCGGGTTGTACATGAGTTTCTGTTCAGCATGTCCGTTGACAAGCAGATTCTGTTCCCGGGCTTTGATCTTTTCCGGTTCCTGAACATAGAATTTTGCGGAGCGGATTCTGTAGACTCCGCCGCGTGCAAAGACCTGTCTCAGAGAGCACTGCTTTGTATCGGAGGCAAGAGCGGAATTGACATTGACGATGCGCATCAGACCGCCCTCTGCCGGCGTTTCCGTTCTTTGATTCTTTGCATAAAAATCGCTTTTCGCCGTCCGTCCGAAAAATTGGAGAGCGGGAGTTCCGGTGGTTGCGACGATTTCCGCAGTATTCACTTTTTCGGAAAAACTCTTTCCCGGTTCCGGCAGAACAAAATCCGCCGTGCGGAGTCCCTGCCAGAAGACAAGAACGTAGCCGGTATTGTTTTTTTTGAAAAACTCTCTGGTGTCAAGAGTCCATTCACCGTTTTCAAGCGTCGTTTTCAGCAGCCCGAAGTCATCCGCCGGGACGGTGCTGAAGTTCAGAACGGTCTTTCTGTTTTCATCGAGAATGGAGCCCGTTTTGTTGTGGCGGACCAGCTTTTTCCCCAGCATGTCGGCTTCCCAGCCGGAAAGCGCGAGGGCGAAAAGCAGCATTGCGGACAGGAGTCCCGTTTTCATTCGTTTCATAACAATTCCTTTCTTTGGGTTGTTTTGTTCAATCGGAGACGGTTACGCTGAGGGAGCGGATTTTGTAAATGCCAGGCTTTGTGATGATTTGCCGCAGGATAACGCGGGAGGCATCTGCCGGAATCGTGTTTTCCGTACTTGTGATGCGGATTGAGCCGTTGTCAAGCCGGGTTTCTGTTTTGTGCGGCCTGGCGAAAGTCATGCCTTCCGCAGTCTGCCAGCAGTACTGAATTGCGGGAAGTCCGGGGGAGCCGATGATGGCGGCGAGATTCTTTTTCGCGGAGACTTTTGCGCCTTCCGGGACCTTTGCGAAATCCGCGGTCCGGGGACCGACCCAGTTGAGGGATATGTAGCCGTTCACATTCTTTTTGAAATATTCTGTCGTGTCCAGAATAAACTCTCCGTTGGAGAGTTCTGGCTTAAGCAGAACCGTATCCTGCTCATTGCTGCTGCCGAGACCGAGAAGCCACTGATTCTTTTCATTGAGAACGACAATGTTTTTCCCCGTCTGGAGTTTTTTGTTCTGCATGTCGGCTTCCCAGCCGAAGAGGAGTCCCGCGCAGAGCGCAAGCGAGAGCGAGAGCATTTTTTTCATATAGAATCCTTTCGTTATTGGAGATCGTCGACCATCAGACTCAAGTCGTTGTGATAGTAATTGGTATTCTGGAATTTTCCTTTCCAGAGACTTTTCAGAGCCACATGCCCATCGAGGAATGCGATTCCCGCATCGCGGTTGCTGTTGTGCATCGGCCCGATTCCCATAGGGGACCAGATAACGCTGCTGCGGCCCGCTTCCTGTGCGCTGATGTTGAGAGAGAGTTGCTGCAGTTTTTCATCGGGTGCGACAACCAGCGTTCCGGTGTTGAAGTAGTGTCCGACGAAGTTCTGATCGGCGATTGTGTATGTTTTAGACGCCTGTTTGAAGTCGGAAATTTTGTGGGGGACACCCCATTCTCCGCTCGGTTTTCTTGGAATTCCTCGCAGCATGCCGTAACTGAGCGGAATGACGGTGGCGCGTCCGGAATCGCTCGGACATTTGTAGATTTTCCACGTCTTTTCCGCTTCCAGATCCGATGTGTTGAATTTATATCCCAGGTACTGCGCAAACAGATGGTGCCAGTCCTCTTTGGCGTTGTTGCTTATCATGGTATAATCGTCATTGTCCATGGTGTACTGCAGAAGCGCGGAAACGATGTTTTTCTGATTGGCCAAACAGTTGCTGGAACGCGCCTTTTCTCTCGCCGCATTCAGTGCAGGCAAAAGCATGCCGGCGAGGATGGCGATGATGGCAATTACCACAAGGAGTTCTATGAGGGTAAATCTGTATTTCCCCCGTTTCAGGCGGCGGTTGGATGTCTGTGAATTAAGAGTTTTCATTGTGACCGTTTCCTTTCTTTGAGTTAGATTGATTTTCCGCCCGCAACTCCCCGATGGCTTCCGGAGGACGGCGAATGTTTTCCATTTTTCTCTTCCTTCGTTGTTGCGTTTTCCGATGCTTCCGAATGTTTCTGTATATATTATATTCTATTTTATCCAAAAAGTCAACCCCCTGCAATATGTAATATTCGATGAATTATATGGACAAAACGATGAAATGAAGAAAAATCAACTGTTTTTGAGAACTGTTCCTGAAAATATGGAGCTCTCCAAGAGGTTTTTGCCGTTTAAACTTTCACAGCAGCCCCTTGATTGTTAATGACGCCCGCGCGTTAGCACTCTTTTTGAAAAATGCAAGCGGTTTTGCCGGAAATCTTTTCAATAAAAGTTTCGTTTCGGACTTGCTATTTCAGAAAAATGGAGCAAATTAAGGGATGTTGTTCGGCGTCGGAAAGAACAGATGTCGAAAGCGATGTTCATAAGTGTTGATAACTTGTGCATAAGTGTTGATTTTGTCAACATCGGGTGTTCACAGAAGACGTTATGAACAGGTGATGCAAGGTCACCGTCCCGGTACGTTTCCGCGGAAGAGGATACGCGCGAAAACGGCGATTTGAAGAGGCTCAAAAAGCACGATTTGAGTTCAAAAACGAAAAACGGCAGTTTTGCTGCAAGGGTGGCTTTCTGTCGCTGAACCGGAGCGGTATGATAGATTTGAGCAGGCTCGGGAGCACTGAAAAAAACAGGCTTTCCGGGGGATGTCAATAACTTGTCGGCGGCAACGAAGAAAGGGTGCACAAATGGCAACGGAATGTTCGCACGGGAGCGCGGCGGAGCTGTGGAATCATGCGATGTCCATACTTCGTAAAAAAGTGAATGAGGATATCTATAAACAGTACTTTCAGCGTATTGTTTCGCTGTCGGTTTCGGAGAGGGAGCTGAAGCTTGGCGTCAATACGGACTTCTTCGCGGAAGTGATCGACGAGAAGTTCGGTGCTCTGATTTCCGCCGCTGTCCGGGAAGCCGCCGGATGCGATCTCTCCTACAAGCTGGAATCGGATCTTTCCTACGTTCCCCAGGCAGTGGAGCCCGAGCCGGAGGAGCCGGACGCCGTTGCGCCCGCCGCCAAACCCTCGGTTCTCACCGCACCCAACTGCAACGCGCGCTACACCTTTGAAAACTTCGTGGTCGGCGAGGAGAACCGTTATGCCTTCTCCGCCGCTCAGACAGCCGCCACCGCGCCGGGAACCTACAACCCGCTCTACATCTACGGCGGAACCGGAATGGGCAAAACTCACCTGATGCAGGCCGTCGCGAACCATGTGCAGTCCGCGAATCCGAACGCCGTTGTCCGCTATACCACCTGCGAAGGCTTCCTCAACGAATACGTCGACGCCATCAAGAACCATACTTCCGACAAGTTCCGCGACCGGTTCCGCAACGTCGATCTGCTGCTGGTGGACGACGTTCACAATCTCAGCGGCAAGGAGGGCTTGCAGGAGGAGTTCTTCAACACCTTCAACGCCATCTACAACACGGGAAAGCAGATCATGATGACGTCGGACAAGCAGCCGTCGGAGATCAAGGGGCTTGAAGCCCGCCTGGTCTCCCGCTTCCAGTCCGGTCTCACCGTGCAGATCACAACGCCCTCCTACGAGACGCGTCTCGCGTTCCTCCAGCTCAAGCAGAAGGGATCGATGGTGCAGCTTCCGGAGGAGTTCCTCGCGTACATGGCACGCCGTATTTCCTCTTCGATCCGCGCGCTCGACGGCGCACGGATGCGTCTGATCGCCTACGCCTCGCTGGTCGACACCACGGTTCAGCCGCTGACCATGGCGCAGGTTGAAACGCTCCTCAACGATCTTCTGAACGAAGAGGCGGAGCGGACGAAGGTTTCGATTGAAAAAATTCTCGAAGTCGTTGCCGCGCAGCGGAATCTGAAGGTGATCGACCTGACCGGCTCGAAGCGCACGAAGGAGATCGCGGAGTCCAGAATGCTCGCGATGTACCTCGGACGCAGTCTCACCGATCTTTCGCTGAAAGATATCGGACAGGCGTTCGGCGGACGCAACCACACGACCGTCATTCATGCCATCAAGGAGATTGAAAGCAGCTGCGAGAAGAACGAGGAGCTGAAGCGCTCGATTCAGACCATCAAGCGCAGACTTCACGCGGACGCCTGAGGATGAAGATTGCCGACATCCATACGCACACCGCTCTCTGCAAACATGCGGAGGGCGAGCCGGAGGAGTATCTCGCCGCCGCGCTCGCGCTCGGGGAGAGTTACTACGGCGTAGCGGACCACTGTCCGTTTCCCGCCGGATTTGAACCGGAGTGGCGCATGGACGAATCGGAGTTTCCGCAATACAGATGGATCATCCGCGATCTCCGCGCGAAAGCCGCCGGAACCGGTCTGACCGTTCTTTACGGAATGGAGATGGACTGGGCGCCGGGACGCCGCGCCGAAGTGGAGGCGAAGCTCGCCGCCGAGCCGTTGGATTACATCATCGGTTCGATTCACTGCGTCGACGGTTTCTGTTTTGACGATCCGGACAAGCGTTCTCTGTGGGACGAGCCTGGAATGGCGGAGAAGATCTGGCGCGGGTATGTGCGGGATCTGAAAACCTATGTTTCCGAGTGGGATTTCCAGATTCTGGGGCATCCGGACCTTCCGAAGAAGTTCGGGCACAAGCCGGTTCAGACTCCGGAGTTCGAGCGTGCCTTCCGCGAAATTTTCGGCATCATGAAAGAGCGCGGCATTGCGCTGGAAATCAATGTAGCCGGGCTCCACAACGCCGTGGCGGAAATCTACCCGTCGCAGCGTCTTCTCGCCTTGGCGAAGGAGTCGGGGCTGACTCTGACTTACGGTTCCGACGCGCATTCTCCCGCGATGGTCGGGCGCGACTTTCCCGCCGCGGTTGCATGGGCGAAACAGGCGGGATTCAACGCCTTCTCCGTGTTCGTTCAGAAGCGTCAGATTCTTCTTCCGTTCGACTGAGCGGATTGTTTCATCCTATCCTCCGTCCGCCGCCTGTGCGCAGAAGAATTTTCGCCTGTTCGGGAGATTCCGCGAAACAGAGCGGAGTTTTTCCGAGATTGTAATTTTATTTTCTTTCATCGTCTTCCTTCCTGTTTTCGGAACAGCAGATGCCATGCCAGAAAATCCGCAGGTTCAAAGGATTCTTGTCCCCGTCCACGGGTATGAAGCAGGTGATAAAAAATGAACAGGCGCGGTCATTTTTTGAGTGTTATTTTCCTCTTGCTCTTTTTCCCGCAAGCAGCCGCAGTTCGCGGACCGGGTGAATGATTTAGGAAAATTTTCCGTTCGCCGCATTTTCCGCCCTCAAAAACGCGGAGAACGCTTGATTTTTCCGCGGGGACAACGTATTAGTATGGGAAGATTGAAAAGCATTCGCATCAAAAGGAGTTTGAACATGTTCCCATATCAGAATCCGGCTCTTTCCGCGGCGGAACGCGCGGAGGACCTGCTCGCCCGCATGACTGTTGAAGAAAAAATCGGTCAGACCGTCATGGAGATCGTTTGCGCGTTCCCGGATGAGAAAAGCGCGATTGAAAAGGTGCGCTCCGGCTGTTTCGGCTCCTTCATTTTGAGCACGACCGCGTTTCCTGGAAATCTCACGGCGTCGGGGATCAACATCCCATTCCTGAACCGCTGTCAGAAGGCGGCCGTCGAGGAAAGCCGGCTCGGAATTCCGCTGATTTTCGGACGCGACGTCATCCACGGTCACTACACCGTCGCGCCGATTCCGCTGGCGCAGGCGGCGTCGTTCAACCCCGCGTGTGCGGAGGAATCCGCGCGGATCGCCGCGACCGAATGCCGCGCCGAAAGCGTTCACTGGACCTTTGCGCCGATGATGGACATCTGCCGGGATCCCCGCTGGGGACGCGTCATCGAGTGTTTCGGCGAAGACCCGTATCTGGCGTCGAAGATGGCGGAAGGCGCGGTCCGCGGGTATCAGGGGGCGGACCCCGAACATATCCGTGTCGCCGCGTGTGCGAAACACTTCGCAGGCTACGGTTTCGCCGAGGGCGGACGCGACTACGACTGCGCGGAAATCTCCCGTTACACTATGCTCAACACCGTGCTCGCCCCGTTCCGCGCTACGGTGAAAAAGGCGCATGTGGCAAGCATCATGACGTCGTTTCAGGTCACCGGAGGCACGCCCTCCTCCTCGGATGAATTCCTCCTGCGTGACACGCTCCGGAGGGACTGGAAGTTCGACGGCGCGGTTGTCAGCGATTTCGGGTCGGTTGATGAAGTCGAGCTGCACGGCGCGGCGCAGGATGAACGGGACGGCGCGAAGAAATCGTTCCATGCGGGCGTGGACATCGAGATGTGCAACAATCTTTATCCGAAGTACCTTCCGGGGCTTGTCGCTTCGGGCGAGATTTCGATGGAAGATCTTGATCGTGCCGTGCGCGCGGTTCTGATCATGAAGTTCCGCGCCGGACTTTTCGAGAATCCCTACACGGATGAAAATGCGGGGAAAACTGTCGCTTTTACGCAGGAAAATCGCGACGCCGTCCGCCGGATTGCCGCCGAATGCATGGTTCTTGCGAAGAATGAAAATCGTATTCTTCCGCTGACGGACGTCAAGGGAAAGAAGATTTTGCTGATCGGTCCGATGGTTCATGAACGCGCCTCGCTCCGCGGGGCGTGGTGCGGAAACGGTTCGGTGAAGGATACGGCGACTTTTGCGGAGGCGTTTCAGGAGATTCTCGGGGATTCCGCCGCGGTGGACGCCCCGGTTTCCGCGCTCGCGGATGAACAGATCCGGCGAATCCGGTTCAACGATATAGTGGTCTGCTGTCTTGGCGAAAGTTCCGCTTGCTGCGGCGAGACGCATGCTTCCGCGCGTTTTGCTCTGCCGCCCGGACAGGAGGAGTTTCTGGAGGAGGTGCTGGCGCAGGGCAAAGATGTGATTGTTCTGATTGCTTCGGGGCGTCCTATCCCGGTTCCTGCGGCGGAGCGGGACGCGAAAGCGATTCTGTATGCATGGCACTGCGGAACGGAGACTGCGCGCGCCGCGGCGGATATTGTTTTCGGCCGCGCCGAACCCGGCGGACGTTTCCCGATGACGGTTCCGCGAAGCGTCGGTCAGATTCCGCTTTATTACGGACGGAAGCGCGTGGCGAAGCTCACGAAAGAGTTCCTGATCCGCCAGAATTATCACTTCTACGATGATTCCCCGCTTGAGGGGTATCACTCGTTCGGGTCCGGCCTTTCGTGGACGGATTTCGCCTGCGGGGAGCTGAAACTTGACCGCCGCGCGGTATCTGCGGGCGGAAGCGTGGTCGCGGCGATTTCTGTCACGAATACGGGAGAACGCGCCGGGCATGCAGTTGTGCAGTGCTATCTGCATGACGTCCGGGCGTCGTATGCGCGTCCGGGAAAGGAGTTGTGCGGATTTGCGAAGGTTTTGCTTGCGCCCGGTGAGACACGCGAAGTATCGTTTGAAATTGCCCCGGAAGCGATGGGCTTTTACGATGAACGCGGCGAGTTCCGGTTGGAACCCGGCATGTTCGAAGTTGGCGCCGGCTTGTCGAGCGATGTTGCATTGACGGCTGAGTTTGAAGTGAAGTGACGATTAGAGATTATATCTGTTCCGGAGATTGTTTTGTTCCGGAATGTCTCACGAAAAAGACGGGAGACCGTGCAGGGGGCGTTGCAAGCATTTTTGCAACGTCCCCTGATGTGAGCAACATTCAGCAGAGCTTCTGCAAAACGGTCACAGGTTTTCCCGTCTTGCGGCGCTTGCGCCGTCACTTTCGAGCGGCGCCGCCGCGACACTCTTACTTGGTTCTTCCCGTGTAAGCCTTTACATCGGAATTGTCGATGACATGCTGGAAGAATTGCTTCTGAGCTTTTTCGCGCGCGGCATCCCATGGACGCGGCTGCCCGCAAAGCTGTACAGCCCAGAGAGTCAGCTGTTTTTTGTGCCAGTTGACCATGCAGAACGTTCCCCACGCGCCGCCATGTCCGAACCAGGCGTTTTCGTTGTCTTCTTCCGGAGCGGTGAGTCCGAGGGAATAGCCGCCCATGCCTTTAGGACGCGAGGATTTGGCGAGCAGATTCTTGACGGTTTCTTCCTTCAGGATGCGCACTCCGTTTTCACCCACGCCGAGATTCATGAGCATTTTGTAGAATTTGAGCTGATCGTTCGCGGTCGTCCAGAGTCCTGCGCCGGCGGAGGCGAAGACATGATCGTCGTTGTAGGGACGCTGCTGCATATTGTTCTGTCTGCGGTATTTTGCCGGAGCGTCTTTTACGCAGTCATACATTTCGACCTGAGTTTCGAGCTGTTTGTCGGTCGGGCGGAAGGAGCTGGAAGTCATGCCGAGCGGCAGCAGAACGCGTTCTTTGAGGAAATTTTCCCAGCGCTGTCCGGTGACAACTTCTACGATTGCGGCGCCGATGTCGATTCCGGTGTTGGAGTACTGGACACGAGTGCCGGGCTCGAAGAGCAGCGGAGATGCGGCTGCGATGGCGGCTGTCTGACGCAGAGGGGCGCCGCCGCTCCATCCGCCGCCCTTGATGTTGCCCTGTTTTGCGCAGATTTCAAACGGGAAACCGCCGGTGTGATTCATGACCATGCGGATTGTCAGCGTGTTTTTCGCTTTGACGAGAGTCCTCACTCCATCTTTTTCAGACGCCTTTACCCAAAGGTTCTTGAATTCGGGCAGATACTTCGAGACCGGATCGTCCAGAGAGATCCGTCCTTCTTCGACGAGCATGGCAATGGTTACTCCGCAGAAGCCTTTGGTCTGGGAGCACTGCATGTAGACATCGTTCATCGTGATCGGCCGCTTTGCTGCGACATCGGCATATCCGACGCAGGTATTTTCCTGAATGCCGTCTTTGTAGAACACGCAGATTGCGCCCGGGAGCTGTCCGGACTGGACAAAGGGAGTCAACGCTTCTTTTGCAAAAGTCGTGTTGGTGTTTTTGGTTTCCGCCTGGAGAGAGAGGCTTGAGGTGAGCGCCATTGCGGCGATGAGCATCATCCGGTTAAGAAATTTCATTGGGTTTTCCTTCATATTGTTTTCCATTGAAGGGATAAAATACTCTTTTTTTCCGTTATTTCAAATGCCGGGTGCAATATGCCGGATATTTTTTTACTTGTCCGCGGTTCAGACAAATGTCGGAGTTTGCGTTTTTCGCGTTCATACCGCTCATTTGCCGGAAGAGAGCAAACCAACGGAAAATAAGAGTAATTCGCATTTTAAAGAAAACTGTGTAAAGGGCGTGGCTATTTGGGATACTCTGTTTGACCCGTCAAGTGCCGGAGAAATCTTTCACAAGGCATTTGCGCAGATTAAAGAACAGGCAATCAGGGACTTTGCAGAACTTTGAAGAGAAACTTAGATCGTTCTGAAGCAGAAGTTAAACTGGATTTGATGATGTAACGAACCGTTACCCCATGTCCGGGAAATGGCAGACGTTTTCCGGATTATGACTTGAAAAGTATGGCGTCCCGCGTTATATTACAGCAAAGAACAACGGAAAACAGGATTGCCGGAAGCATGATAAAAAGTTTCAAGGATAAGGAAACCGAAGCCGTTTATAACGGGATACGTTCCCGAAAATTGCCCGGAGATATTCAGATTGCCGCCCGCCGGAAGTTGAGAATGTTAAGTGCCGCAACTGCCCCGGAAGATTTGAGAACGCCTCCGGGGAACCGCTTTGAAGCTCTGGACGGGCGACCCGGCTTTTTCAGCATTCGGGTTAATATCCAATGGCGCATTACTTTTTCATGGAGTGACGGCGCGGAAAACGTAAAAATTGAAGATTATCACTGAAACGGAGGAACGAACATGGCAAACGAAGAAAAATACTTGCCGCCGGTTCACCCCGGCGAAATCCTGGACCTTGAATTCATGAAGCCGCTGAATTTGTCGCAGAACGCTCTCGGAAAAGCGCTGGGCGTGCCGCCGCGCCGGATAAATGAGATTGTCCACGGGAAGCGCGGAATCACAGCGGATACAGCAATCCGTTTAAGTCGCTTTTTCGGAACAACCGCGCAGTTCTGGCTTAATCTTCAGGCAGAATATGAACTCGACTGTATCATCTATGAAGAGCGTACCGGAAAAACCGGACGTTTCGACTTCATCAAGCAGTTCATCCCGAAAGTAGCGGCAGTTCTCTGATTTCTCTTAAGATGTCATTACTAATGACACCCCCTCCGGCGAACAGAAAATGACGGTCGTAAACGAGGCTGGGCTTTACTCTCTTATCCTTAGGAGCAGAAAACCGGAAGCGAAAGCATTCAAGCGCTGGGTTACACGCGAAGTTCTCCCCTCCATCCGCAAGTCCGGCGGCGACATTGCAAGGGGGGCGTGAAACGCTACCCCCTTTGACGATTAACCGTTGACAAAAAAAATCAACGGGCAAGTGTTCGCAGTCCGTATTCTTTGGTACGATTGTTCAGTTTTCCGAAAATCGCGCATTTATGCCAAAAAAGACGGGGTGCTGAAACGCAACCCCATCGCCAACGATAAAGAACCATGCGCCGTTTATGCTGTTAAATGCGCTGATAATGCTGTAAATTTTCCCCTTATCGTTATTTTTCCCCTTATCCATGAAAAAACGGTTGGAATGGTTGAATACGCGCCGGAATGATTTTACACTCAAACAAAATTTTCCCCTTATATGCCACTTATTCGAGGTATCAGGGGGTAAAATGGGTGTTCAATAGGAATTATTTGCATTTTAAAGAAATTGGTGTAAAATGTAAAATTTGAGGCTGAATGAGTGTGGTGCGCGGGAGGGGACTTGAACCCCTACGGATTGCTCCACCGGAACCTAAATCCGGCGCGTCTGCCGTTTCGCCACCCGCGCAAAAAATCTTATGACGAGATCTGAAGCAAAGCCGAAGCTTTGTCCGCACAGATTGTGAACATCGACGTGAAACCGCTTAAGTCAAAAATCTCACGGACGTTCGGCTGGAGCGAATACAAAATCAGTTTCCCCTGCGCCTGCTGCACTTTCTTCGCGGCCAAAAGGAGAATCCGCAAACCCGCACTGCTGATGTATTTCAGCTTCGAAAAATCCAGAAGCACATGCTCCGACGCCATCGTTTCCGTGAACACGGCATCCACTTTCGCCGCCGTATCCGAATCCAGTTTGCCGATCAGCTGAATGATGCTGTAACCTTCCCCGGCAACGATATTTGTCTGCATGTCTGCTCCTTTCTCTTAACGTCCGATTGTTATGACCAGAATGTTCTTTCCGCCGGCCCGACGGTAGTTCATCGAATCCGAAAGCCGCGCCGTCAGATAGATTCCGAGTCCGCCTACCGGACGGTCCATCAGGTTCTGTCCGATATCCGGTGCGGGACACGCCGTCGGATCAAATTCGCGCCCGTCGTCCGACAATGTCATTATAACACAGTTTTCCAAGATTTCAATCCGGATTTCAAGAAAATGTTCCAAAGAATCATCGTAGGAGTATTTGATGACGTTGGTTGCCATCTCCTCGAACGCCAGAGAAACGCTGCACGACGTCCGGCTGTCCAGATGCGCCGCTATCAGAAACCTTTCCACATCGCGGGATACTTTATGGAATGAAACCCGGTTGTTTTTCATCAGTGCGCTGAATTCCATAAAGTTTCTCCTCCGGGTCAGGATTGCGGGGCGACCAGGCGCATCGCTTCGCCGAGGTCATTGGTGATCGGACAGCTTTGCGCGAAGCCCGCGGCGGCGAGTTCGCCCGCCACAAACGGCTGCGGATTGTACAGCACAAGCTTCGCTCCGTGCGTTTTGAGTTCCTGCGCCGCGACCTGCAAGGTGCGGAGACCAAGCGAGGAGATGAAATCCATCTCGGTCATATCCAGAATCGCCGGAAGTTTGCGGTCCGTGACGTTCCGTTTGAAATCTTCAAACACCTCCGCTACGCCTTCGCAGTCAAAACGGCCTGAAAGCGCGACGTGGGTGCTGTGTTCGTCATTGTTGATGATTTTGAGTTTCATAAACTGTCAACTCCGGATATTTTACCTGTCTTTCTGATAATGTAGCGCCGTTTTTCAAAAAGTCAATTTTTTTTCAGCATGCCCGGCGAGGCGAGAATTTCCCGCGCGACGTCGTAATTGTGAATCGCAAGTCCGTGCTTTTCCGCGAACCGGAAGCAGTCGCCGATATTCCCCCGGACGTCCTGCTGGCGGTGCGCGTCGGAACCGGCGACGGCTTTCACGCCGCATTCCGCGGCGAGTTCCCAGACCGGATCCCACGGGTACATCATGCGCGTCGAGCCGTCCGGAAGAAGGGTGCGCGGTTTGCGCATGCCGTAGGCGTTGATTTCAACCGGAACTCCGAGCGACGCCGACGCCTCCATGACTTCGCGGTAGAGCGCGGCGATTTCCGGCGTCCAGAACGGCGTGCGGAATGCGGTCAGATCGGGATGTGCGAGGTAGCGGATCAGTCCCGTTTCCATGAGACGGATCGCGCATTTCATGTAGCGGCGGACACCCTCAAGCGTGAGCGTGCCGTCCGCGTTGCGGTAATCCTGTTCATTGCTGATCCAGTGGACTCCGCCGATGAGGTAGTCGAATCGGTATTCCCCGAAGAAAAGATCTTCGTAATACGCCACGCCGAGATCCTCGAAAAAGTCGATTTCGGAACCGAGGAGAATGGTCAGCTGCGGGAATTTCCGTTTTGCTTCGCGGACGTCGCGGACATAATCGGGAAGTTCGCTGAATTCCATGCGGCTGGAGCCGTTGCGTCCGTCGGGGAAGGGGGAGTGGTCGGAAAAACCGAGAATCCGGATTCCCTGCTTCACCGCTTCGGCGCAGTATTCGTCCACCGTGCCCGATGCGTGTTTGCAGCGGAACGTGTGCGTGTGAAGATTTGTCAGCGGCATATCAGTATTCATGGAGGAACCTCATTTCCCGGTAATATACCGCCGGAATTTTAAAAATCAATCCCTTTCCGCGCGGGGATTCCGAGCTCGTAGGGATGGCGAACCGCTTTGATTTCGGAAACGAGATCACTCATCTCCAGAAGTTCCCGCGGCGCATGGCGTCCGGTGATCATGACATTCAGATCGTGGCGCCGCGAGCGGAGCGCGCCCAGCACCTCGTCGAGAGGAAGCCAATTGTAATGGAGCGCGATATTGAGTTCATCGAAGACCACGAGCTGCCAGCGCGGCGAGAGGAGCTCCTTTTCAGCGCGGGTCCAGCCCTGACGCGCGAGCGCGGCGTGGTCTCCCGGTTCCCATGACGCTCCCGCGCCGAGCTGGGCGAATTCGAGATTCGGCGCTTGGAGCGAATCGAAAAAACGCTTTTCTCCCGTCTCCATCGTTCCCTTGACGAACTGGAGGAGGAGCACGTTCCAGCCCCAGCCGAGCGCGCGGATCGCTGTTCCGAATGCGCTGGTCGACTTTCCCTTGCCGTTGCCCGTGACATTCAGGAGCAGTCCTTTTGCGGATTCGTCAAGCATGAAGCAGGCCTTCCCTGTTGAATTTCGGACAACCGAAGCCGAGCCCGGTGACGATCGGGCGGAAGCAGGCGTTGCAGGAGATGCAGCGGGCGCGGAAGGCGTCCTCAAGTTCCCAGCGGCGGATGAGATCGGGTTCGGAAATCAGCGGACGGCTCAGCGAGACAAAATCGCATGCGTCTTCGCGGAGCAGCCGTTCCGCCGTTTCGGGGTGGCGGATTCCTCCCACGAGAATCACCGGAACCGAAAGCCGCGCCTTGATCCGCTTCGCCGCGTCCTCATAGTAACTTTTCTCCTCCGCGGAAGCCGGATTCACCGTGCGGACGGGCGAGAGTTTCGGACCCGATGCGGGGAGTCCGCCGGAGAGTTCCACTCCGTTCAGACCGCGTTTTTCGAGTTCGCGGCAGACCAGTGCGCATTCATCGGCGGAGAACCCCCCCGCGACAAAGTCCTCGGAATTGATTTTGATCAGCACGGGGAAAGTGTCGCCGACGGCTTTGCGCACGGCGTCGTAGACGCGCAGCAGAAGCCGCATCCGGTTTTCGAGCGGGCCGCCGTATTCGTCGGCGCGCTTGTTGTAGAACGGCGAGAGAAACTGGCTGATGAGGTATCCGTGCGCCGCATGAATCTGGACCGCGTCGAATCCGCCCTTCCGCGCAAGTTCTGCGGCGCGGGCGAACGCATCGACGACGCCGTCGATCTCCGCGGGAGTCGCTTCGCGGGTATCGCCTTTTTTGGGGATCGTGAACGCGGAAGGGCCGATCGCCGTCGCCGGATTGGAGGCGTTGCAGCCGCCGTGCGCAAGCTGGAGTGCGATCTTTCCGCCGTTTTCGTGGACGACGTCCGTTGCGACACGCCAGAGATCGACCGCTTCCGGTTTTGCCGCCGCCTGTTTTACCGACGCTTTGCCTTCCGGCGAAACATAGGTGTGGCCGGAGATGACGAGCCCGACTCCGTCCTTTGCGAGCCGGGCGTAGAGATCCGCGAGCGCGGGCGTGTAAAGCCCTTCGGCATCGGCGAGTCCCTCGTGAGTCGCCGAACGGACAAAGCGGTTGCGGAGCAGAAGTCCGCCGAGAAATGTCGATTCAAAAAGATGTTTTTCCATAAAAAACTCCCCCATTTTCCGGATAACGTACTTCGTTTATTGAAAAAATCAACTTCCCGTGTATATTAAATCTGCAAAAAGGAGTTTTTATGCGGAAAACAGTCATTCTCACTTTCGACGACGCCGTAACGAGTCAGTACACCTCCGTTGCGCCCCTGCTGAAGCGTCTTGGTTTCGGAGCGACCTTTTTCATCTGCCGTTTCAACGACGAGTGGCGCAAACAGCATTCGGACCATCTGCTCGCCGCGGAGCAGATCCGCGCGCTGGATCAGATGGGATTCGAGATCGGCAATCACACGTGGAATCATCCCGATCTGCGCAAATGCGACGCCGCGGTCATTGCGCGTGAACTGGATGACCTGAATGCATTTCTTGCGGAAGCCGGCGTTGCGAAACCGGTCAGCTTTGCGTATCCGGGCGGACCGTTCGCCGCGAACGCGGTTCCGCAGATTCGCGAACGCGGTTTCCTCTGCGCGCGTTCGACGGAACACCGCACATTCAACAAAAAGCGTGACGACTGGATGAATCTTCCCTCGTTTCCGATTCAGGGCGACGACCGCCGGCTTTTCCTGGACGCCGTTGCAAAAGCGGATGGCGACGAGGCGGTCTGCATTCTTTTTCACGGCGTTCCCGACCGTGTTCATCCGTGGGTCAACACGGAGTTTGCTCTTTTCGAGGAGTATATGAACTATCTGAAGGAGAATGATTTCCGAGTCGTCAGTCTCCGGGATTACCTTGCGGAGTGAAGCCGCTCGCTTCCGCCTTCGCCATTCTGCAAGGGAAAAGGGTTCGCTTTCTTTCCGGAATTTTCCGTTCCGGGGTTGCTTTTCCGGAGAAAACGGCTATAGTGCAAATGAAGCAATAAAAACGAAAATATTCAGGGAGCATCCCCATGAAGATTCAGGAAATCGCCAAATTGACCGGAGTGTCGCCGTCGACCGTGTCCCGCGTGTTCAGTCACCATCCGAACATCCGCGAGGATGTGCGGGAACGCGTCTTCGCCGTCGCAAAACAGTATTCGTATCATCCGCGTCTTTCCACAAAACAGCGGAACGTGGTGATCATCACTCCGTACGAATCGGTCTATCCGGTGCAGTGCTGCGTGGAAATGCTTCTGATGGCGCTCACGCACGAGCTGCCCGGACACGGGTTCCGTCTGGAAATTCTCCCGCAGGACAACCTCGAGCGGCTCGACCGCATTCAGTTCTGCGCGGCGGTTGCGATCGGCGCGGAGCCGCGCGAGTTCAAAAACTGGGAAAAACGTTTTTCCGTCCCCCTCGTCATCGTCGACCGCAACGCCGAAAAGGACTACCCCGGAGTCTGGCTCGTCCGCTCCGATGAGGAGCAGGCGATGGAACTTGCCGTGGCGCATCTGCACGAACGCGGCTGCAAAAAAATCGGCTGCATTGTTCACGGCGCGCCGGGGACCGGAAATGCGGACATCCGCCATCAGGCGATCCGGAAGTCGCTCACGGCGCACGGGTATCCGGCGGACGACGCGCTGATTCATTACTCTTCCGACGATCATTACGTGGAACTCATCGGCAAGCTGCTGCGGCGCGGCGTCGACGCGCTGTTCTGTCCGGGCGGAAGCGGCGGGATCATTGCGGCGTATGCGCTTTCACTGTTCGGCCGCCATGTCCCGGACGAGGTTTCGCTGATCGCCTCGGAGCAGACTTTCTTTTCGCGGTACGGCATTCCGCCGCAGACGACGATTTCGCCGGACTACAAGGCGCTTGCCGCCGCGGCCGCCGACCTCATAGAGGCGCGCATCGAAAACCGGAAATTCGCGCGGCGCACCGTCCTGCCCTATATTCTGAATGTGCGTGAAAGCGTGAAGTAATTTTTCAAATTCCGCTTTCATTTTCGGAAATAAGCTTTATATTAAAACAATCAACTCAAATACTGGAGAACAGAACATGGCGAAAGTGCGTGTTGCAATTGTCGGCGCGTCCGGTTATGCGGGCGAGGAGCTGATCCGTCTTCTCACCGGACATCCCAATGTGGAGCTCCGCATCATTACCTCCCGTCAGAATGCGGGGAAGGACATTTCCGAGATCTTCCCGCGTTTCTACGGACTCGATCTGAGATTCACCGCGCCGGACGTTGCGCGGATCGCCGCCGAATGCGACGCCGCGTTCCTCGCGCTTCCGCACGGGCTCGCTTCCGAATACGCCATCCCGCTGATGAAATCCGGCGTGCGCGTGTTCGACATCAGCGCGGACTTCCGTCTCCGTTCCACCGCCAAGTACAAAGAGTATTACGGCAAGGAGCATCCCGCGCCGGAGCTCCTGAAACAGGCGGTCTACGGTTCCCCCGAGCGTTACCGCGAGCAGATTAAAGAGGCCGCGTTCATCGCCTGTCCGGGCTGTTACCCGACAAGCATCATTCTCGCAACCGCGCCGCTTCTCAAGGCGGGACTCGTCGAGACGGAGGACATCATCATCGCCTCGATGAGCGGAGTGACGGGCGCCGGACGCAAGGTCGATCTCCCGTACATCTATCCCGAATGCAACGAAAGCATCCGCGCCTACGGTCCGGTCGGACACCGCCATCTTCCCGAGATCGAGCAGGAACTCGCCGTTGCCGCCGGAGTTCCGGAACTTGCCGTCAACTTCATCCCGCATCTGACCCCGATGAACCGCGGCATCAACTCCACGATCATCCTCCAGCCGACTGCGAAGTGCACGAAGGAGGCCGTCGAGCAGGTCTATCGCGAAACCTACGGGAACGAGCGTTTCGTGAAAGTTCTGCCCGCGGGAAAGCTGCCCGATACGAAGCATGTCACCATGACGAACCGCTGCGAAATCGGTTTTGCTCTCGATGCGCATACGAACAAGCTGCTGGTTTTCAGCTGTATCGACAACCTGACCAAAGGAGCTTCCGGTCAGGCGGTTCAGTGCATGAACATCCGCTTCGGAATGGACGAGGGGCTCGGTCTCTGCTGACGCTTTCCGTTTCCCATCGGACCGATACAAAAAACGGCCGCCGGTTTTGAATTCCGGCGGCCGTTTCATTTTAAAGCTTTATGCGGATCAGAATTCCGCGATTTTCAGCTTCATGTCTTTCTTCGCCTGATCAACGGCGGCTTTGACCTTTTCCTCGAGCTGCTTGGAAACGAGGAAGTTGCGGATGTCGCCTTTGACTTCGTTAAAAGGTTTATAAGAAGCTTCAGCCTTGTCGGTGACCTTGATGATGTGATAACCGAACTGGGTCTTGACGATTTCGGACATTTCACCCTTCTTGAGAGCGAAAGCGGTTTTCTCGAATTCCGGGACCATCATGCCCTTCTGGAATTTTCCGAGCGAGCCTTTGGAGGATTTTCCGGAGGGACAGGCGGATTCCTTTTCCGCGAGTTCGCCGAAATCGGCACCCTGTTTGAGCTTGGCGAGAACCGCTTTCGCTTTGGCGAGCGCGTCGGCTTCCGCTTTCGCGACAGCGGCTTTGTCTTTCTCCTTGCCCGCGGGAATTTCAGGGCGGATCAGAATGTGGGAAGCTGTGACCGTTTCCTGAGTCTGGAAATCCTTCTGGTTTTCGCGGTAGAACTTTTCGACATCCGCATCGGTGACTTTGCACTGCGGTTCGATTTTCTCTTTCAGGAACGTGGCGAGAGCCGCGGCTTTCTGAGCCATTGGATCGGAGGAAATTTCCTTTTTGTAAGAGGCAACGGTCTTGTTCTGAGCTTTGAGATTGGACTCGAATGTTTTGCGTGCGTCTTCCGGAACCTGGCTGAGCATCTTGTCGAACTGCTGTTCAACGATGGCCGCAGAGGGCTTGTAACCGTTTTTCTCTGCAAGGGAGAAGAGAATTTCGCGATCGACCATGGATTGAACCATGTTTTTGGCGATCTGCTTGAGCTGGGGAGCGGGAATCTGGGCGAGGGCGCCTTCCGGAACCTGTCCGGCGAGTTCCTTGAGGAATGCCGCTTTCGTCAGCTTCATTCCGTTTCCTTCCGCGAGGACTTCAGGGAGGAATGCGAGAGCTTCCGCATTGGTGACCTGTTTTTTCGCCGGAGCCGCCGCCTTCTGAGCCGCCGGGGCGGGTTTCGGAGCCGGAGCTTTCTGAGCGGGAGTCTGGGCGGACGCTGCAAATGCGAGCGCGGGGATTGCCGCAGCAATCATAAGTTTTCTGGCGATGTTCATTTTGAGCCTTTCTGTTTTCCGGTTTCCCGGAGTGTTTTTATTTGAAGCGATTGATTTTCTGTTTCTGACAAGTTGTTTACATTTTTTGTTCAATCAGCCGTTCCGCCTCCAGAACGTCGGCGCGGGCCGGGTCGGTCGCACGGAGCCGGAAGCCGTCGGATTCCAGGTCGTAAACGGCAAGATGATCTTCCCGTATTTTCAGCTTCCGGACGAGAGCCTGGCGTTTCTGCGCATAGTCGGCGAGCGCGCCGTTGTTCGGGAATGCCGAGGCTTTCTGCCGGAAGAGTTCGAGATTCGCCGCGAGTTCCGCTGAATTTTCCGGCTGTTCGATGCGGTATGCGAGCATTTCGAGTTCGGCAAGGAGACGCAGATCATTTGCCGCCTTTGTGAGTTCGGGGACGGGACCGACGACGCGGATCGCTTCGCGGATTGCGCGTTCCGCTCCCGCCTGATTCTGCTGCTGCAGGGCGTTTTCCGCCTCGTCGATATGGATGTTTGCGCGTTCGATGTTTTCGAGTTCCGCGATGAAAACATTGGTCTGGTCGAGGTCTTTATAGCGCCGGATCTGTGCGAGCGCTTCGCGGTGTTTCCCCGCGGCGATGTCGTCGAGAATGTCAAGGACGAGCGTCATGCGCACGCGCGGCGGTTCGGGCGCGCGCTTCCCGCATCCGCAGAACAGAGCGGCGGAAAGGAGAATGAGAATGGAGGAAAGGATGCGGATCATTTTCTGGAAATCTTCACTTTAATGGTTGTCGGTTCAATTTTGACGATATGGAATTCCGGCGGAGTGACCCAGCAGTTCACAGGCTGAGTGTAGACTCCGGGGACGAGGTGTGAGATGTCGATATACGGCTTGACGTCTTCCGGTTTCAGTTTGGCCAGCGCCGTTTTTTCGCCGGAGAGCGTAACGCTGATTCTGTCGCCGGAAAGGAGTTCGTATCCGTTGGGGATTTTGTCGTCGAGAACGCGAAGCGGAAGCAGGGAAAATTCCTGCGCAATGATGCTGCGTTCGATACTGATTTGTGCGAAAACGGTATCCTGGCTGAGCTTGACGCCCGGAGCGGAGACGGTGATCGGGGCGTTGTAATCGAAGGACTGCACGATGCCGTCGAGCGGAATCGGCTTGGTCTGAAGCGTTTCGAGATTTTCAAGAATTGCCGCGGGACCCGTCACGCGGATTTCGGAAGGCGTGAGCGTGATTTTCTGAACGGCATATCCTTCCGGAAGCGGTTTTTTGGAATCGAACACGGGGTCGATTTTGACCGCTTTTGTTTTCTGCACGTCAAAATTGACTTCGATGTTGTCCGGGTGCACGGATTCCACGCTTGCGGTCAGGAAGAACGGTTTCTGCACATTGCCGGGCGTGAGGTGGAGCCTGTAAGGCATTCCCTCGATGAACTTTTTGGGGTCGAGCTCCGGCGGTTGAATGGAGAAATCCGAACTGGAATATTTTTGCAGAAGCCAGCGCGGTCCATTGACTTTGATGGATACGAGAATCTGCTTGGGAGCTTTTCTCAGCAGAACCTTCTGTCCGGTTCCGTCCGGAATCGCGATGGATGCCGGAAGTTCGACGGGAATGTCAGTGAAGGTCAGGGAATCCTCTGTGTTAAGGCGTTTTTCCCGCAATGCCAGGCAGATGATCCCGGTGAGCAGAAGCGCGAAGAGTTTGCGGGTGAAATCCCTGCGTATGATTCCCGGCGTTTTGTGCCAGTATTTTTTCCAGTCAGCCGCCATTTTATTCCTCCGTTTTGTCCGAATCGAATTCGTCGTCGCTGAGTATGGACGGCTTTTCAATCAATGCTTTCGTGAGGAGATCGTTGAGCTGTTCACAGCTCAGCCAGCGTTTGATTTCTCCGCGCTTTGCCATGCTGATGGCCCCGGTCTCTTCGGAAACGACCACGGCGATGGCGTCGGTCTCTTCCGAAATGCCGATTGCGGCGCGGTGGCGCGTTCCGAAATTCCGCGCAGAGCAGTAGCGGTACTGTTTGGTGAGCGGGAGGATCGCATGAGCCGCTTCAATTTTGTCTCCGTTGATAATGACGGCGCCGTCATGGAGGGGCGAGTTCGGATAGAAGATCGAGCGGAGCAGAGGCGCGGCGACTTTTGCATCGAGAGGCACTGCCGTGTTTTTGAATGTCGCGAGACCGATCTGGCGTTCAAACACAATGAGCGCTCCGGTTTTGCTTTGGGAGAGGTCTCTGACGGCGTTGACTGTTTCGTCAATTGTCTCCTTCTGAACGCGTGTGCGGTGTGCAAAGGTCCGGCTTCCGAGCTGTGCGAGCGCGCGGCGCAGTTCGGGCTGGAAGATGATGACGAGAGCCGTTGTGCCGATTCCCCAGAAGTTGTCGAGCAGACTGGAGAGCATTTGAAATTTCAGGACTTCGGCGAGCACGGAGAGAAAAACGAGAACGAGAGCGCATCCGGCCAGCACGTTTGCGCCGCGGGTTCCGCGCAGGTAGTAAAGCAGACCGTAGATGAGAAGCGCAATGATGCCGAAGTCGAGAACAGGTCTGATGAAATCGTAAATATTTAAAAACTGTTTTGCAAACTCCTGCATTCGTCCTCCTTGAAAATATCTTGGGAATATACATCGCCGCAAAATAAAAATCAATAAGGAAATCCGCCTTTTTGTGATTATTTACAAAAAAACAATGTTCCGGAAACCGGCGGAGTCGGGAAAGAGGGGGAAAAACGCCGGACTCCCCGTGAAAAACAAGGCGTCCGGCGCGGGGGGGGAGCGGTTATTTGATCTTTTTCAAAATGTCCTGATAATGCGAGATATAATCTTTGACGCCGCCGCGGATGAATCCGGTTCTGGTAAGCTCCTTGCCGTTGGCGGAGATGATGACAACGGTCGGGTACCCGGGAATCGCGTATTTCTTTGCGAGCTGGCGGTTTTGTTTCTTCGTGTCTTCGGGAATCTGTTTTCTGCTGGGGAAATCTGCTTTGAAGAGCACGAAATTTTTGTTGAGGAAATCGCCGAACGCGGGAACGCCGAAAGCGTTCTTCTCCATTTTGATGCAGTATCCGCACCAGTCGGAGCCGGTGAAGAGCATAAGGATCGGCTTTCCTTCTTTTTGGGCGAGTTCGGTTGCCAGCTGGAAGTTGTCGGTCCAGTTCGCTTCCGCGAACGCGAGCATGGTTCCGCAGAAGAGCAGAAGTGTCAGAAACAGTTTTTTCATGTCAATACCTCCTCCATGATAATATTGCTGTTGTTAAGAGACATTGCTTTCCCGCGGAATGTTCCGGAGGATCAGAGAAGTTTTTTTGTTTCAGGAAAAATTTCACAATGCATTACAGGCTGGCGGCTGGGATCAGACTGCACGCAGATGTCAGCGGTTCCTGTTCTCGAACCATGCAGATGACGGCTCCTTTTCTCACCGGTTTTCCGATGAAACTCCGTGCAATATACACGCGGTTTTCCGGCAAATCAAGCGAAAAAAAGGGGGTGCGCACGGCACCCCCGGGAGAACGGAACTTATGCCCACTCGGTGACGGCGCAGACTGCCGCCATGTCGACAATGTCATCGACCGAGCAGCCGCGGCTGCCGTCGACGAACGGTTTGCGGAGACCGTTGCAGATCGGGCCGATCGCGGTTGCGCCGCCGAGACGCTCCGTCGCTTTGTAGATGGAGTTGCCGCAGTTCAGGTCGGGGAAGACAAGGACGTTGGCGTGTCCGGCAACCGGGGAACCGGCAAACTTTTTCGCGCCGATTTCGGGAACCGTCGCGGCGTCGAACTGCATCTCGCCGTCGATCATCAGATCCGGGGCGAGCGCTTTCGCCTTTGCGGTTGCCTGGACAACCTTCTCGATGATCGGGTCGTGTGCGGAACCGTTCGTGGAGCAGGAGATCATTGCAACCTTCGGTTCCGCACCGGTGTACATTTTGAAGCGTTTCGCGGTCTGGAGCGCGATTTCGGCAAGCTGGTCGGCGTCCGGATTGATGTTGAGTCCGCAGTCCGCATAGAAGAAGACTCCGTTGTAGCCCCACTTGGGATCGGGCATCTGCATGATGAAGAAGCTGGAGGCGATCTTGTTGCCGGGAGCGACTTTGAAGAGCTGGAGCGCGGGTTTCGTCTTCTGGGCGGTGTTGTGCGCATAGCCTTTCGGGTTGCCGCCGCAGGAGGCGTAACCGTGCGCGTCGCCGGCGCAGACCATGGCGGCGGAGAACACGCAGGTGTCCTTCAGCCATTCGCGCGCCTGTTCCGGAGTCAGCCCTTTGTTCTTGCGGATTTCGACAACCGTCGCGATGTAGCGGTCCAGTTCCGGAGTCTTCAGAACGTCGACGATTTCAACGCCGTCGAGAGAGACGCCGTTTTCCTGTGCGAGCTTGCGGATTTCATCTTCGCAGCCGACGAGCACGGGGCGGGCATAGCCGAGTTTCACAAGCTTTTCGGCGGCTTTGAGGTTTCTGGGGTCGTCGCTTTCGGTCAGACAGACTTTGCGGTTCAGGGCTTTCGCCTGTGCGCGGATTTTGTCAAGTACGCTTTCCATGACACATTCCTTCATTTTTTGATCTCTGTGCTTCGTCGGGGGAATTCGCCTCCGGCTGTGAAAAATTCATCTCCTTAATGTAGCACGAATTTGAATGCTTTCAATGAAGGTTTGCAAATTTTTCACAAAGAACTTATCGCTGAAGCGCCGTCCGCAGATCTTCCGTCAGGTCGTCCCCGTTTTCGAGTCCGACCGAAAGGCGGATCAGGTTGTCATGGATTCCGCGTTTTGCCCGTTCCTCCGCCGAATCCGCGCTTCTGCCGCTTCGCGAGCGCGGTTCCGGAGGAGCCGCCGGCGAAAATACCCTCCTCGCGGACCAGGCGGCGCGCGGTGCGGAACGATTCGCCGTCGGAAATGCGGAAGAACTGGTCGACGATTTCCTTGTCGTAAGTGACGGGGAAATAATCCTCGCCGATGCCTTCAACCTTGTAGGTGTGCGGGGTGTCGCCGGAGAGGACGGAGCCTTCGGGGTCTGCGCCGATGACCTTCAGCGCGGGGTTCTTCTCCTTGAGGAAGCGTCCGGTTCCGGAGATGGTTCCGCCGGTTCCGATGCCGCCGACAAGCGCGTCGATCCGTCTCTCCATGTCCGCCCAGATTTCGGGGCCGGTGGAGAGGTAGTGTGCGGCCGGATTGTCCTGATTCTCGAACTGCGCCGCGCGGAAAGAGTTCGGAATGGAGGCGGCGAGGGCTTTGGCTTTCTGAATGTAGTTTTCTGGGGAATCGGGAGCGACGGCGGTCGGGGTGATGACGACTTCCGCGCCGAACGCCTTCAGCAGAGCGATCTTTTCCGCGCTCATCTTGTCGGGCATGACGACGATCAGGCGATAGCCTTTGACCGCGGCGGCGAGAGCGAGTCCGGCTCCGGTGTTTCCCGCAGTCGCTTCGATGATGGTTCCGCCCGGCTTCAGAAGACCTTTGCGTTCAGCGGCGTCGATGATGTGGCGTCCGATGCGGTCTTTGATTGAGCCGCCCGGATTGACGGCTTCAAATTTGACGAAAATTTCAGATCCGAATTCGCTTCCGATATGGTTGAGACGGATCAGCGGCGTTGCGCCTACGGCTTCGAGAACGTTGTTGAAACGGGACATTTTGATGAAATCCTTCTTTGTCTGTTTTTGCTTGAGCGAGTGAAAAAGTCTGGTTCAGCGGCAACAGACGCATCGACAGCTCCGCGCTGCCGGAAGGAGAGTGAGAAGAAAGAGAAGACGCGCCGTATTCATCAGCCGCCTCCGACCATGGAAAACAGATTGACGCGGTCGCCGTTGCCGAGCGGGCGGTGCTCCAGATCGTCGTTTCCGTAGAGAATCGTGTCGTTCCAGTCGACGAACAGATTCCTCCGGGAAATGCGGTGCGATTCCAGAAGCTCCGCGAGGGTGGTTCCCTCCGCAACTTTCACCTGTTTTCCGTTGAAATGTATGTTCAGCATGAATGCTCCTTGTTTTTCCGGTTTCCTTTCTCCGGTTGTTATTACAATACATTGCAATAAACAACTTTTTAAGTAGAGTTAAAATAAAGTTCAAAAATAGTTTTATTTGAGTTTGTGATGTTGTGTCAAGTGCAATATATTAAACTGTTTAAGTAGAGTATTCGCTCTTTTTTGTCCGGCGCTTGAAAAAACGGATTTTCCGTTTATATTTTCCTGGATGGGAACTGAATGAAAAGGAGAATCCGGATATGAAATCTTATTCCGCCGAACGGATGCGCGGGCTGGACCGCCGCACGATTGATGAATATGGAATTCCTGGGGTGACCCTGATGGAAAACGCGGGAAGCGCCGTTACGCGCGCCGCGATCCGCCTTTCCGCCGCCGTTTCCGAACCGGAGTTCGTGATTCTCGCGGGGAAGGGGAACAACGGCGGGGACGCGTATGTCGTTGCGCGTCAGCTGTTTGAACGCCACTGTCCGATCCGTCTTTTCATGGCGGCGCGTCCGGACGAGCTTTCCGGCGACGCCGCGGAGATGTTTGAAGCCATGCCCGCCGAACTCCGCAATGCCGCGCTTTTCGATTTTCAGCCGGATGACCTCAATGAACACGCGGTCGTGATTGACGGTCTGCTCGGAACCGGAATGCGCGGGGAGGTGCGGGAGCCGTTCGCGAGCTGGATCCGCTTTGTCAACGGTTCCGGCGCGCCCGTGCTGGCGATTGACATTCCCTCCGGTTTGAATGCGGACGACGGTTCCGCATCGGTCTGCATCCGCGCGGATCTGACCGTTACGATGGCGGGAGTGAAAACCGGAATGCTGACCGGGAAGGGGCCTGCAGCGTGCGGCCGCGTGGAGGTCGCGCGCATCGGCATTCCCGACGAATATCTGGAAGAGGCGGCGGACGGCGTGTCCGTTTTCACCGCGTTCGACGCCCGCGCGCTGCTTCGCCGCGAACCGTTCGACACCTTCAAGAACCAGCGCGGACACCTCGCGGTGATCGGCGGGTCGCGCAACTATGCTTCCGCTCCGTTCCTCGCCGCGGAAACCGCTCTGCGGAGCGGAAGCGGACTCGTCACGGTTCTGCTGCCGGAAACGGCGGAAATTCACTGCGTCGTCCGCAAGGCGCTGATTGTGCGCAGACTGGAAACGGGCGCTCTTCCGGCCTTCAGCGCGGCTTCGGTTCCGGAACTGGAGGAGGAATTGGAAAACAAATCCGCGCTTGCGGTCGGTCCCGGCATGATGCATCGTCCGGAGACTCTTGTTTTTCTGCGGCGCGTGATCCGGAGCGGGGCTCCGCTGGCGCTCGACGCGGACGCGCTGAATCTGATCGCTGCCGATCCCTCGCTTCTGGAAGCGCATGGCGGATCGGTTGTTCTGACTCCGCATCCCGGCGAGATGAGGCGTCTTCAGGAGGCGTTCCGTCTGAACGGGGAAAAATCGCGCGTGGAACAGGCGGTTGATCTGGCGGTGCGCACGGCGTGCACGGTGGTTCTGAAGGGCTGCCGGACGGTGGTGGCGAATCCGGATGGAGTCTACAGCCTGAACATGAGCGGCTGTCCCGCGCTTGCTACGGCGGGAAGCGGCGACGCGCTGACGGGGCTTTGCGGTTCGTTTCTCGCGCAGGGGTATTCCGGGTTCGATGCGGCGCGGCTTGCGGTGTTCATTCACGGTTGCGCCGGCGAATTGCTCTCGCCGTGCGGTTCGCGCGGAGTGATTGCGGACGACCTGGCGTCCGCGTGTGCACGGGCGATGCACCGGATTCTTCCGGTGGTCTGAGGGGTTATTTCCGCTTGACCGTCATCAGGACGATTTCGGGCGGAACGCCGTAGCGGATGCGCAGAAGCGAGGTCCCGAGGCCCGAGGTCGTGTAGACTTTGCGTCCGTTGTGTTTCGAAAAGCCGCGGACGATGCCGTAGTCGGAATAGATTTTCACCGGTCCGTACAGCGGAAGCACGATCTGTCCCCCGTGGGTATGACCGGAGAATGCCAGGGCAAAACAGTTCCTGGATTCGACTGCATCGTCCGGGACATGTGCCAGCAGAAAGACCGGCGCGTCCGGTTCCGCTTTGCGGAGCATATGGAGCCAGTTGTCGGGGTACTGTTCGTCGAGCCCCGCAATTACCAGCTCGTCCGGTCCGCGGCGGACGGTTTCCATTTCATTTTGCAGAACGGTGATCCCGTTTTTCCGGAGCGTTTCTGCGACGCGCCGGACGCCGAGGTGCCGTTCGTGGTTTCCCATGACGGCGAAGCGTCCATCGGGCGCATTCAGCTTCGCGAGTTCGTCTCCCGCCTGCCTGATGACCGCCGCGCTCTCTTTTGTTTTGCGGTCGACGAAATCGCCGAGTAGGAAGATGACGTCGGGCTTCTGTTCGTTTGCGAGCGCGACGGCGCGGCGGAAGAGTGAAAGATCATCCGGATCCGCCGTCAGATGAAAGTCGCTGAGAATCGCGATTTTCCATCCGTCGAACGCTTCGGGGAGCCCGGGGATTTCCACGGACTCTTTGATGAGGACGAGTTGCTCGGGTTCCACGAAGACCGCGTGCCAGCAGCCCTGAACGAATCCGAAGAGGAAGAGCAGAAGAAAAACTGCGAGCGTTTTGCTCAGGATGCGCATGATTTTCTTCCGCATGATTGTTTCTCTCAGTCGTCGAATTCCGACGCCATGTCGTTCAGCGTTCCGGCTGCGATGTGTTCGCGGATGCGCTTGGTCAGATCCATGAAGTAATGGATGTTGTGAAGCGTGATGAGGCGGATTCCGAGAATTTCATTGACATTCATCAGATGCCGGACGTACGCTTTGGTGAAGTGGGTGCAGCAGTAGCACGAACAGCCCGGATCGACGGGGGTGAAATCCTCGCGGTATTTGCCCGCCTTGACCGGAATGGTTTTCCCGCCGCGCACGAATGCGGAGCCGTGGCGGGCGAGACGGGTCGGCATGACGCAGTCGAACATGTCGACGCCGCGGCGGACTCCCTCATAGATCTGCTTCGGGGTGCCGACGCCCATGAGGTAGCGCGGCTTGTCCTTCGGAAGAAGCGGGGTGACCCATTCGAGACACTCGAACATCGTCTCCTCGGATTCACCGACGCTGAGGCCGCCGATGGAGTAGCCGTCGAAGCCGATTTTCACGAGTTCCTTTGCGGAGCGTTCGCGCAGGTCCCGGTAGGTCGAACCCTGCACGATGCCGAACAGCTGCTGATGATCCTTGAGCTTCTGTTCGCGCGACATGAGCTCCCAGCGGAGGGTCACGTCGAGCGATTTCGCCGCGTCTTCGTACTTGCAGGGATACGGGGTGCATTCATCGAACGACATGACGATATCCGAGCCGAGCGCGCGCTGAATCGCCATGGATTCGCGCGGCCCGAGGAAGAAGCGCGTGCCGTCGATGTGCGACGCGAATTCCACGCCGTCGGGTTTCATCTTGCGGAGATTGGAGAGGCTGAAGACCTGGAATCCGCCGCTGTCGGTGAGAATGGGGTGGCGCCAGTCTTCGAACTGATGCAGTCCGCCCGCTTTCTCGATGAGCTCCGGACCCGGACGCAGAAAGAGGTGATAGGTGTTGCCCAGAATGATCTGGACATTGAGTTCTTCGAGTTCGCGCGGGGACATCGCTTTCACGGTCGCGCGCGTGCCGACGGGCATGAACACCGGAGTGTTGACAACGCCGTGCGCGGTGGTCAGACGGCCGAGTCTCGCGCCGGAGGCCGGATCCTGGCAGAGCAATTCAAAGTTGTTCATCAGAGTGCGATCATTTGAGATTTAAGAGTTTTGAGCTGTTCTTCGGTTGTGCCGAGCGCCGCGGCGAGAGCGTAGGCGAAGTCGAACGCCGCGCCCGGCCCCTTGCCGGTGACGACGTTCCGGTCGGTTTCCGCGCGCGATCCGGTGTAGACGAGCCCGGGAGCCATCTGTTCCGAACCCGGATACCCCGTTACGCGGCGTTCCCCTGTGATTCCGGCTTTGTGCAGAACGATCGGCGCGGCGCAGATCGCGGAAACGGTTTTTCCGCTTTCATAGAGTTTGCGGAGCAGTGCGATGACGGCGGGACAGTCCCGCAGATTGGTTGAACCGGGCATTCCCCCGGGCAGAAAAACGGCGTCGAGCGAATCCGCGTCGAGATCCGCAATGCCGCACTGCGGCGTGGCGCGGATCCCGTGGGCGCCTGTGACGGTTCCCGGCTTGATTCCGGCGGTGATCACCTCGTATCCGAGACGTTTCAGAATATCGGACGGTACGACAGCTTCGATTTCCTCGAATCCGTCGGCGAGCAGAACGGCGACAGTTTTCATTTTGACTCCCTGAAATGTTTGATTCGTTCGGGCAGAACCTCACGCGCTTTCGCGCAGAGTTCTTTCAGCAATGTAAACACAAACGGCGAATTTTCAAGTCCGTCTGCGAGAAGTTCAAGACACGGCGCGGCGTAATCCAGATATTTCATTTTCCCCTTGGTCAGCGAGAGGAAACCGTATGCTCCGAGCGCCTGCATGCCGCGCTGGAGCGAAGCGAGCACATAATGCCGCCGGAACTCCTCCGCATTCAACGGATAGTCCAGTTCCGCAAGCGCGGCGCGATACTCTTCGCAGAGCGTGTCGCGCATGGCGGCGGGGATGTTCATGTACGGATCTTTCAGGAGCGCCGCGAGGTCGTACGCATAAGGCGCCAGCCGCGCCCCCTGGTAATCCACGAAGCGGATCCGGCCGTTGTGTTCGAGAATGTTCTGTGACTGGAAGTCGCGGTGGATCAGCAGGTGCGGCGCGCGTTCGTTCTCCTGTGCGAGCTGAAGCAGTTCGCGGTCCAGCTCCGCATTCTCCGTTCCGCTGAATTCGAATCCGCAGAGCCGCCGGAAGAAATTTTCGCGGCAGTAGCTGGTTTCCCAGAGCAGAAGCGGACGCGCGAAGACGCGGATTTCCTGCGCATCTGCGTCGAGGGCGGCGGTTCCTCGAACCTGGAACTCCGCGAGAGCGCGGACGATCCGGCGGTAAAGGTCCGGATTCTCCGTTTCGTGTCCATGCGCGATGCGCCAGATCGTGCGGTCGCCGAGATCCTCCATCAGAACGGTGAAGGTCGCGGGATCGCTTTCGTAAATCTCCGGCGTGAAAAGATTGTGACGGCTGAAGAAGCGTCCGAGCTGCACGAAACGTCCGAAGTCGGCGTCTTTCGCACTGGAGATCATCAGGATTTTCGATGGTTCGCCCGTGCGGCGGAAGCGGAGAAAACGGCGGTCGGATCCCTGTTCCTCCAGCGAACCGACGCTCCAGTCGTGCGGCAGGTTTTTGATGAACGGAAGCTGGGAGACGAAGCGGGTTTCGCGGTGAACCGCTCCGTGTTCCGTCAGCACTTCCCAGCGGTGGACGCCGCGGACGGCGGCATTGTCGAGCACGATGCAGTTTTCGAGATGCGCTCCGGCTTCGATTTCCGCATTTCTGCCGATGGATACGAAGCCGCCGAACTGCGCATCCGGAGCGATCCGCGCCCCCGGCTCCGCATGCACGGTGTGGCCGAGCAGACGCGCATGAACGTCGAAATACTGCCGGAAAGAGCCGATGTCGCACCAGAGATATCCGGAGTCCGGAAAGAAGGCGCGGATTTTGCATCCGGCTTCAATCGCCTTGACCCAGGCGTCGACGATGGAGCAGTTGCACGGGCGGTCCGGCAGGAATTCGAAGAAACGGGGGGAGTGGAGGGAGACGCACGCGTAAGTCATGGGCGTCATGCCGTCCGTGTTCCCCTCCGGACGGTTTCCGATCGCGCGGATTGCGCCGTCCTTGACGAACACGCGGTTTTCGGGACCGTCGACCATTGCCATGGTGACGTCCGCGCCGGATTCGAAGTGTTCGCGGATCATGCGCTTGAGATCGAAATCGTTGACGGCGTCGCAGTTGTGCAGCAGGAAACAGTCGCAATCCGCGAGGAGTTCTTTTGCATTGACGAGCGGGCCGCCGGTTCCGAGAATTTCGGGTTCATCGAAGAGTGTGACGGAATCGGCGTATTCCGATTCCGCCGCGCATGCCGCGACCTGTTCGCGGAGATGATGCGTGTTGACGGCGATGCGGCCGACGCCCGCGTTTTTGAGTCGCCGGAGGATACGGGCGAGCATCGGCGTTCCCGCGATGGGGAGCACCGGTTTCGGATGTATTTCCGTCAGCGGGGCGAGCCTGGAGCCGAACCCCGCTGCGAGAACGATCGCGTTGATCTTCACCGTTTCCACCGCTTCCCGTCAGTTGCTGATCTGGAGGGTCATGAGGAATTCGGCGTTGGTCTTGACCTTCTTCATTTTTCCGAGAATCAGCTCCATTGCTTCGACGGGGGGGACGCCGTTCATGGCTTTCCGGAGGGTCCAGACGCGCTGGAGTTCATCCGGATGGAGCAGAAGTTCCTCTTTGCGGGTTCCGCTCTGCTCCATGTTGATTGCGGGATAAACGCGCTTGTCGACCAGGTGTCGGTCGAGGTGCAGTTCCATATTGCCGGTTCCCTTGAACTCTTCGAAGATGACTTCATCCATCTTGCTTCCGGTGTCGATGAGCGCGGTTGCGATGATGGTGAGGCTTCCGTGGTTTTCGATGTTCCGTGCGGCTCCGAAGAAGCGTTTGGGCTTGTGGAGCGCATTGGCGTCGACGCCGCCGGAAAGGATCTTGCCGGAGTGCGGCTGAAGGGTGTTGTAGGCGCGCGCCAGACGGGTGATGGAGTCGAGAAGAATGACGACGTCCTTCTTGTATTCCACAAGGCGTTTCGCCTTTTCGATGACCATTTCGGCGACCTGGACGTGGCGTTCGGGCGGTTCGTCGAAGGTGGAGCTGACGACTTCCGCATCGACGCACTGCTTCATGTCGGTGACTTCCTCGGGGCGTTCGTCGATAAGCAGGACGATGAGCTGGACTTCCGGGTTGTTCTTGCGGATGGCGTTCGCGATCTTCTGCATGAGCACGGTTTTGCCGGTTCGCGGCGGGGCGACGATGAGTCCGCGCTGCCCTTTGCCGATCGGTGTGACGAGGTCGACCACGCGGGTGGAGAGGTTTTCCGGATCGTTTTCCAGGATCAGACGCTGAGTCGGGAAGTAGGGCGTGAGGTTGCTGAACGGGATGATGTCGCGTTTCTTCTCCGGCGGCTCGTGGTTGATGCTGTCGACTTTGAGCATGGCGAAGAAGCGTTCTTTTTCGCGCGGGGGGCGGATCTGCCCGGAGATGAAGTCGCCGGTCTTGACGGAGAAGCGGCGGATCTGCGAGGGGCTGAGATAGATGTCTTCGGAGGAGGGCAGGTAGCTGTAAGCCTGGGAGCGCAGGAAGCCGAAGCCGTCGGGCAGGATTTCGAGGAAGCCGCTTCCGTAGACCGCGCCGCTGCGTTCGGTGGTGACGCGCAGGATTTCAAAGACGAGTTTGGATTTCTCGAGAGCGCCGACGCCTTCGATTCCGAGATCGTGCGCCATGGCGGTGAGTTCCTGCATGGATTTCTCCTGCATGTCGGAGATGTTGAGATCGGGCGCTTTTTCGCGGACGGCGGGCGGCTGCTGTTCGGGTGCGGGGATGTTCTGTTCGGCATTCACGGGAGCCGGAGCGGGCGCATTCGAGGGGGTGTTTACGGGCGCGGGATTCGGATTCTGCTGCTGGAACTGCGGCTGGTACTGCGACGCCTGATATCGGTTGCTGTTCGGAACGAAGCGGCGGTTGTTGTTATTATTGTTGTTATTGTTCCGGTTGTAGCGGCTGTTCTGCTGACCGTTGTTATTGTTGTTGAAATGACGGCGGTCGCCGTTATTGTTGTTGTAACGGTCTCCGTTGTTGTCGCGCCGCTGGTAGTTGTTGTCGCGTCGCTGATAATTGCTGTTGTCGCGCGCCTGATAATTGTTTTCCCGCTGCGGATAGTTTTCGCGGGGGAGATAGGGGGCCTCGTCGCGGAAATCGACCGGCTGTGCGGGGACGGGAGCGGGACGCGGCGCGTTGAACCCGGCGCCTTCCTCGTACGGGGTCTTGTCCTCGTTCTGATACGGCGCGGAAGTCTCGGATGGTTCGACGGGAACGACGGTGGGGGGAACGAGCAGATCGGGCTGGACGTTTTCCGGAATCGGTTCGATTTCGGGCTCCGCGGCGGGTTCGCGGCGGCGGATGCCGCGTTTCGGCTGCGGCATCGGAACGGGTTCCAGTTCCAGATTCAGACTTCCCGTTTCGGGCGCTTGCTTTTCGAGAGGCTTTTCGGCGGGGGAGGCCGTCGCGGCTTCCGCTTCCTTGCGCACTTTGGGCGGACGGCCTCTGCGCGGTTTGGGCGCGGGATTCGGGTTCTGGGCTTCCGGTACGGGCTCCGCGGGGACTGCCTGCGGAATCTGCTGTTCGTTTTCGTTTTCCATCGTTTGATGTTCTCCGGGGTTGCTATATGAATTTATGTTGTTTATTTCAGAATGCGGTTCAGTTCCGCGCATTGTCTTTTCAGGTTTTCCATGTCCGAGTGGTTGATGATTCCGTAATCCGCCAGTTCCAGCTTTTTCGCGGCGGGAAGCTGACTCTGCATCCGGAATTCCGCATGTTTGCGGCTCCAGCCTCGGGCGAGCAGACGTTCCATCTGAATTTCCGGCGGCGTCCAGACCGCAATGGTCTCATCCACCAGTTTTTCCCATCCGCATTCGAACAGGAGCGGAACGTCGAACATCACCCGGCTGTCTTCCGGGAACGAGGCAACGAGTTTTTCCGCCTCGCGGTTGATGAACGGATGCACGATCTGCTCCAGCCATTTGCGTTCCGCTTCATCGGCGAAGACGATTTCCGCAACGGCTTTCTTCTCGGTTGTGCCGTCGGCTGCGATGACGCGTCCGCCCCAGCGCTCTCGCAGGAGCGGGTGAATGCCCGATTCCGGATTGCTGTGCAGCGCGCCGCAGATGGCGTCCGCATCGACAGCTTTCCAGCCGAATTCCAGAAAAATTTTTAAAACCGTGGATTTGCCGCACCCGGCGGCTCCGGTCAAACCTGTCCTTTTCAAAGAAAAATCTCCAGCGGAATATTCTCGGCAGTAGTTGATACTGCAAAATTTCGGGAAATAAAAAGACCAGACGTATGGAACTGATCAAAAACAATGCTATATTGTACCATAAAAAAAGAAAAAGTCAAGTTTTTTTTCTGAAGAGGAGGTATTTTTAATGAAAATAACAGGAAGAAAAGAACTCGGAGCGGGGAAATGGCTTGCTCTCGAACAGCTGGAATATACCGATTTCGAGAATAAAACCCGTTTCTGGGAAACCGTCTCGCGGAAACGCTGCGCCGGCGCCGTCGTTCTCATCGTCGAACTTCTGCCCTCGCACCGCCTGATCCTGATCCGCCAGTACCGCCCGCCTGCGGATGCTCTCCTGATCGAGTTCCCCGCCGGTCTCATCGACCCCGGCGAAACGCCCGAATCCGCCGCCCTCCGTGAACTGCGCGAGGAGACCGGATACATAGGAACCATCCGCGAGCTGCTTCCTCCGGCTTACAACTCCCCCGGTCTCACCGGCGAATTCGTCGTTCCTGTCCTGATGGAAGTCGACGAAACCGCGCAGGGGGAACTCAAAACCGACTTCGACGATTCCGAGCACATCGAAACCTTCCTTGTGCCCCGTTCCGGACTCTCCGCGTTTCTCCGGAAAGCGGTTGAAGAGGGCGCGAAAATCGACGCGAAAGTCATGGCGTACGCGCTCGCCCTGCGGTGACCTTTCATGGATTTGCCGATCCGTAAAATCATTCATATCGATATGGACGCGTTCTACGCTTCCGTCGAAATCCGCGACAACCCGTCTTTGCGCGGGAAGCCGGTGATTGTCGGCGGGATGCCCGGAACGCGCGGCGTCGTCTGCACCGCTTCTTATGAGGCGCGCAAGTACGGCGTTCACTCCGCGATGTCGGCGGATATGGCAAAGCGTCTCTGTCCGCACGGAATCTTTCTGAAACCGCGCGGCGCCGCATACCGCGAGGCCTCCGCGCTTATGCATGCGGTTTTCCACGAATACACCGATATTGTTGAACCTCTTTCGCTCGATGAAGCCTACCTGGACGTCACGGAAAACAAGAAGAACATTCCGTACGCCAGCACAATTGCGCGTGAAATCAAGCAGAAAATCCGGCGGGTGACGCGCGGGCTCACCGCCTCGGCGGGAGTTTCCTTCAACAAATTTCTTGCGAAGACGGCGTCCGACATCCGTAAGCCCGACGGCTTGACCGTGGTTCGTCCGCAGGACGCTGCGGCGCTTCTGGATTCTCTGCCCATAGAGAAGTTTTACGGCGTCGGACGCGCCACGGCGGAGGCAATGCACAAGCTCGGCATCCGCAACGGCGCGGATCTGCGCCGGAAGTCGAAACTGGAACTTGCCCTTGCGTTCGGCGCGGTCGGGGAATTCTATTACGACATCGTGCGCGGCGTCGACACCCGCGAGGTCTGTCCCGACCGTGAGCGCAAATCGCTCGGCACCGAAGAGACGTTTGAGGAGGATATCGACGACATGGCGATGATCCGTTCCGTTCTCCGCCGCCAGTCGCGCGAAGTCGGCGAGGATATGCGCAAGCGGGATCTGATCGCGAAGACGGTCTCTCTGAAGATCAAGTATTTTGATTTCCGCACCATCACGCGGAGTCGCACGCTTCCCGATTATTTCAACGATGACGACACAATCATGCGCACGATTGAGGAGCTTCTTCCGAAGACGGATGCGGGCAGAATCAAACTGCGCCTGCTCGGCGTGACCGTTTCCGGTTTTTACGGCGAGCATATTCCGTCCGGCGCGATGTATCAGCCGGAATTCGAGTTCATGAAAGCCCTTCCTTTCCGGAAGTGGTGATGTTCCGCTTCTTCACTCTCTCCAAAATAAAAAAGCGGCGTCCTTTTCAGGGGACGCCGCGATATAAAATTCAGCGGATCGAATCAGCCGCGGATGAGCTTGAGAAGCTCGTCACGTTTGGCTTCCATGGTCGCTTTGTCTTTGGCTTCGACGATCAGGCGGAGCAGGGGTTCCGTGTTGGAGGAACGGACGTTGAACCACCAGTCGGAGTATTCCACGGAGATGCCGTCGAGCTCGAACATGTGTCCGTCGGAATATTTCTTGCGGATGGCGTCGAGAATCGGCTTGGTGTCGGCGACTTTGGAGTTGATTTCACCGCTCGCGAAATATTTCTTCAGCGGCTTGACCAGTTCGCTGACCTTTTTCCCGCTCTTGCAGACGAGGTTTGCAAGCTTGAGGAGCGCAAGCCCCTGGGACTCCGCAACGTAGTTTTCCGCGAAGTAGTAGTGTCCGGAGAGCTCGCCGGCGAAGACTGCGTTGTTTTCGCGCATCTGCTGCTTGATGAAGGCGTGTCCGACGCGGGACATGAGCGGGCGTCCGCCGTGTTCCTTGATGCATTCGCGAACCGACCAGCTGCTGCGGAGGTCGTAGAGAATGGTGGCGGTTCCCGTGCCTTTTTCGCTGAGGATGTCCTGGGCGATCAGCGCGGTGAAGAGGTCCATCGGGATGATATTGCCTTCGTCGTCGACGAATCCGCAGCGGTCGGCGTCACCGTCGAATGCTGCTCCGAATTCGGCTCCGGTCTCTTTGACTTTGGCGCGGATGGCGTCGAGGGTTTCGGTGTGGAGCGGGTTCGCTTCATGGTTCGGGAAGTTGCCGTCGAGTTCCTCGTACATCGGGATGATGTCGAAGAGGTCCTTGATTCCGGCGATTTCGTAGGAGCCCATGGCGTTGGCGTAGTCGACGACGATTTTGAGTTTGCGGTTCATGCGGGCGAAACCGCGGAGGAACTTGCCGTATTCGTCGGCGATATTGTAGTGCGAGAGCGTTCCGGGCTTGTCGGCGGCTTTGAAGTTGTTCGCTTCGACGAGCTTCTGGATGTCGGCGATGCCGGTTGCTCCGCTGATGGGAACATCGTCTTTGCGGCAGAGCTTGAAGCCGTTCCACTCCTTGGTGTTGTGGGAGGCGGTGATCATGATGCTGCCGTCGGCCTTGAGGAAGCCGTTCGCATGATAGGTCATGGGAGTCGAGCAGAGACCGAGGTCAATGACGTCGCATCCCTGTTCCATGATTCCCTTGGAAAGGGCCTTGAAAAGGGGTTCGGAGTGCGGGCGCATATCGCGTCCGATGACGATTTTTTTCGCTCCGAGAAAATCCACGAACGCTCTGCCGATCTTTTCGGCGATTTCTTCGTTCAGCTGTTCGGGATAGATTCCGCGGATGTCATACGCTTTGAAAATTCCAGACATAGTCCTGGCTCCTTTTGGTTTTGCGGTACAATAGCACAGATTTGTGAATTTTCAACTCCGCATCCAGACGGGGTCGAGAACTTCATGGAAGACGGCGCGGCAGTTTTCCGGCGTGACGCTCCGGGGCGCGCCCGTGAGTTTGACGGGATTCAGGAGCGCATCCTCCGCAAGCTTGTCGATCATTTCCGCTCCCGTCTGCGCCAGCCGTCCAGGGTCGGTTTCGCCGCCGCAGGAACGGAGGAACGTGCGGAACGAATCGATCACCTCTTCCGGTGTGTCGCCGGGGAAGAACGGAGCGAGACACATCGTGCGTTCGCGCACTTCCGGTTCCGCAAGGTAGAACCGCCAGAAGTGCGGGAGCAGCGCGGCGACGGCGTCGCCGTGCGACGCTTTGCCGCAGAAGGAGTAGCTCAGCAGATGCGGAAGGGAAGTCGGGGATGTGCGGATCGCCATGCCGGCGAGAGTCGCGGCGGCGGAAAGACGCGTTCTCGCTTCGCTGTCGCCGGGATTGCGGAGAGCGGCGGGGAGGGCGTGGACGATCAGGCGGATCGCCTCCGGAGCCAGCGGCTCCGCCTCGGGATGTGCGGCCATCGCCTTGAAGTTCAGGAAACTTTCAATGGAATGGACAAGCGCATCGAATCCCGTTTCGCGCGTGAGTTTTTCCGGCGCGGTCAGAGTCAGCTCCGGAATGACGGCCGCGGCTTCCGGGATGAGAACCGGGTCCATCAGCAGTTTTTTCACGCCCGTCCGCGCATCGATGATGTTGGAGTAGGGGGTGACTTCCGATCCGGTTCCGGCCGTCGTCGGCATCGCGCAGATCCGCTGGAACTTGCGCTCCGGGAAACGGTCCGAGGCGACGTTCACGCCGAACAGGTCGTCGATGTCGAGTCCCGTCTGCCACGAAAGATATGCGGCTTTCGCGGCGTCCATGACGCTGCCGCCGCCGACGGCGAGCACTGCGTCGGGCTGTTCGCGTTCCATGGTGCGGACGATTGCGCGGACGCATTCGGTGTCGGGTTCGGGCGGGACGTTTTCATGGTGCGGCATGTTCAGTCCGGGTTTCCGGAAGACGGGGGAGCCGAGGATCATCCGCAGCGGAATGCGCGCCGAAGCTCCGCCCATGACCAGAAGAATCGTTTTCCGGTCCGAAAGGAAAAGCTCTTCGCCGAGCTGCGCCAGAGCGTCGGGACCGAACAGAATGATATTGTCGGAATACGTTTCCATCAGCGCTTCCGCGCCGAATACGGAAGGATGAATTTCCTGCTCCATAACTCTCTCCTTGCTTATTTCGATTCGAGGAATCCGCGGATGAAGGCGGACATCTCCTCTTTTTCCGTGCATGATTTGTGAAGGACCGGACGGTTTTTGAGTCCGGCGAGCGGAGCCGGAACCGGTGTGCCGGTGACTTCCGAAAGTTTTGCGACCTGGTCGAATCCGCTTTCCGGAACCGCGCCGTCGTAAACGGCGGGCAGAACGGCCGCGGCAAATTTGTACGGCGACGCCGTCGAGGCGATCACGCACGGCGTGTCGTCGCCGGTCTCCTTGCGGTACTGCTCGTAGACGTTGACGGCAACGCCCGTGTGGGTGTCGCAGAGGTAATTGTGTTCGCGGAAGAGCTTGCCGATCGTCGCAGCCGTCGCCGCGTCGTCGCAGAATCCGCCGTAGAACTCGCTCTGGAGTTTCGCGAGCACTTCCGGCGAGACCGCGTAGCGTCCGTCCGTCTTGAGCCGCTTCATCAGATCCGCGACCGCCGCCGCGTCGCCGCAGAGGTGATACAGCAGACGCTCCAGGTTCGAGGAGATGAGAATATCCATCGACGGGCTTGTGGTGGTGTGGAACGGGCGGTTGCGGTCGTAGGTCCCGGTGCGGATGAAATCCGTGAGAATGTTGTTGCTGTTGGACGCGCAGATGAATCTGGCGACTGGAATTCCCATCTGTTTCGCGTAGTAGGCGGCGAGAATGTTGCCGAAGTTTCCGGTCGGGACGACGACGTTGAACGCTTCACCTTTTTTGATTCTTCCGTTTTTGAGCAGGTCGCAGTACGCGGAGACGTAGTAGACGATCTGCGGGACGAGACGCCCGAAATTGATGGAGTTTGCAGAGGAGAATTCCATGTTCCGCGCTTCGAGGAATTCGCGCATGGAGGCGTCGGCGAAGATTGCCTTGACTCCGGTCTGCGCATCGTCGAAGTTCCCCTTGATGGCGCAGACGGCAACGTTGTCTCCGGTCTGCGTGGTCATCTGAAGTTTCTGCATCGGGCTGACGCCGTCCTCGGGGTAGAAGACGATGATGCGGGTGTTTTCGACGTCGGCGAAGCCGTCGAGCGCCGCTTTGCCGGTGTCGCCGGAGGTGGCGACGAGAATAACCATGGTGCGCCCCGGCGCGGTTTTCGCCGCGGCGGTCGTGAGCAGATGGGGCAGGAGCTGAAGCGCGATGTCCTTGAATGCGCAGGTCGGGCCGTGCCAGAGTTCGAGGAGGTTCACGCCGGGGAGAACTTCCCTCAGCGGCGCGGGCTCGTCGTTGTCGAACGTCCCGGTGTATGCGCCGTCGACGCAGCGGCGGAGTTCCGCATCGGTGTAGTCGGTGAGGTAGCGGGAGAGAACGGCGACGGCGCGTTCCTTGTAGCTCATTCCGACCATGCTTTCGATGAGTCCGGGCGTGAGGCGCGGGAATGATTCGGGGACGAAAAGCCCGCCGTCTTCCGCAATGCCCTGTGCAATGGCGCGGGCGGATTCGATATTTTTCCGGCTGCGTGTGCTTGTGTAAAACATGATGAATTTCCCTTATTTCTCTTTTCCGAACTGCGTGTCGTGCAGTTTCTTGTAACGTCCGCCGAGCGCGAGGAGCTCCTCGTGCGAACCGGCTTCGACGATGTGTCCCTTGTCGAGAACGATGATCATGTCCGCGTTCTGAATCGTGCTCAGACGATGTGCGATCGCGAAGACCGTGCGGTTCGTCATGACGTTGTTCAGAGCGTCCTGAACGAGTTTTTCCGTGACGGTGTCGAGCGCGCTCGTCGCTTCGTCGAGAATCAGAATCGGCGGATTCTTGAGGATTGCGCGGGCGATGCTGATGCGCTGTTTTTCGCCGCCGCTCAGACGGAATCCCTTTTCCCCGGCGACGGTGTCGTAACCCTCCGGGTGGCGTCCGTCGACGATGAAGCCGTGCGCGTTCGCCTGTTTTGCCGCTTCGACGATCTGCTCGCGCGTCGCGCCGGGCATTCCGTACGCGATGTTGTCGGCAATGGTGTCGTTGAACAGAACGGCGTCCTGGGTGACGATGCCGATCATGGAACGGAGGTCGGCGACGCTGATGTCGCGCACCTCTTTGCCGTCGATGGAGATGGAACCTGAGTCGCAGTCGTAGAAGCGCGCGATGAGGTTTGCAATGGTGGTTTTGCCGGATCCAGTTTCGCCGACGACGGCGACGATGTGCCCCTTCGGGATGTCGAAGGAGATGCCGTCGAGAATCTTGCGGGAGTCATAGCCGAATACAACGTCGCGGAATGCAATTTTGTCGTTGAACTCCTTGAACGGCAGCGGGTTCGCCGGTTCAGGAAGTTCGGTGTGCGTGTCGATCATCTGGAAGTAACGGTCCGCCGCCGCCATGCTCCGCTGAATGTAGGTGACGATTTTCGCGAGATCCTTGATCGGACGGTACGCAATGACGCACGGCGCGAGCAGCTGGGCGAGTTCCGCAAGCGAAATCTCCTGGCTGTAACTGTAGATTAGGAACGCCAGAGTCGATGCGACCGCGACGACTTCCATGAGCGGAGACATCAGCAGCTGTGCGCGGATTGCGCGGACTACGGTTTTGAAGTAGTGGCGGTTTGCATTCTCGAAGCGTTCCACCTCCCGTTCCTCCGCATGATACGCCTTGACGACCATGATTCCGGAGAACACCTCGTGCATCCGTGTGACGACGTCGGCGATCTGCTTGAAGGATTTCTGGTAAACTTTGCGGATTTTGCGTCCGAGAATCGCGACCGGCAGAATGCAGAGCGGCATTCCGATGAAGAGAATCAGCACCAGTGACCAGCGTCCGGACTGCACGCTTGCGTAGACGATTGCCGCCGCGCAGGCGAGAATTTCGATCGGGCAGCGGGTGGCGTCCGCAATGACGTTCGCCACGCTCGATTCAATTGCCGAGGTGTCGTTCGTCGCGCGGCTGATGAGCTGCCCGACGTCCGTCTTTCCGTAGAAGCGGATCGACTGGTTGATGAGTTTTGCAAAAATCTCCGAGCGCAGATCCGCCACGACGCGCGTTCCGACCCAGCGGGTGCAGTAGTGGTTGATGTATGTCGCCAGATTCTTGAGTGCCCAGAGCAGGACGAAGCCGAGGCAGAATACCGAGAAGAACTGCCATGTGATTTTGCCCGTTTCCGTTTCCGCGGGAAAGGTGAGCAGGGCTGTGTCCGAGGCGGTCTTCACCAGCCGGACGTCGCCTTTGTCGTAGCGCAGCTGAAGCGAGGAGAGTCCGACGGCGCGGAGGGTTTTGTTTGCCTTTCCGATCTCTTTTTTGATCTTGGAGGTCTCTTCCTGCCGGGGCTTGTCGATGAGTTTGCGGACGGCTTCGAGCTTCTGCTCTTCGCTGCCTGCGGTCTGGACGGAGGCGACGATCCGCTCCGCTGTCAGTTTCTCCTCCGTCCGGGTTGCGCGGCTGGTGAAATCGACTCCGGACATCAGGCTTGGAATGAGCATCAGACTCCCGAACAGGGAGCCGCCGACGATGAAGCCGGCGATGATGCCCACCGTCATGCGTCCCCAGTAGGGCTTGACATACCGGAGCAGACGCCAGTATGTCTGCCGTTTGGCTTCCTGTGTGTTATCCATTATTTGAGTGCGGCTTCAATGGTTGCAACCACGTATTCGCGCATCGCGGTTGTGGATTCCGGATAGATCGGGAGCGCGAGAATTTCATCGGCGACCGCTTCGCTGACCGGGAGGTCGCCCTTGCGGTATCCCAGCGGAGCGAAGCATTCCTGCATGTGAAGCGGAACGGGGTAGTAGATGTCGCAGCCGACTTTGGCCGCCTGGAGAGCCGTCTTGACCGCGTCGCGTTTGCCGCCCTTGACGAGGATCGAGAACTGGTTGTAGATGTGACGCGTGGTGTATGGCGCTTCGGAGGGGAGAACCACCTGGTCGCCGATCGGGCTTGCCGCGAAGAGTTTGCGGTATTCATCGGCGTTCTTCTGACGTGCCGCGGACCAGTCGTCGAGGTGTTTGAGCTTGAGGGAGAGGACGGCCGCCTGGAGCGCGTCAAGACGGAAGTTTCCGCCGATGTAGTGGTGATAGTACTTCGGATTCATGCCGTGGTTGCGGAAAACCTTGAGCTTTTCCGTGCGTTCCGCGGAGTTTGTGACGACCATGCCGCCGTCGCCGAATCCGCCGAGGTTCTTGCTCGGGAAGAAGGAGAAGCAGCCGTAGTCGCCCATGGAGCCCGCGCGGCGTCCCCTGTATTCGGAACCGATCGCCTGCGCGGCGTCTTCAATCACGATGAGATTGTGCTTCTTTGCGATTTCCAGAATCGGATCCATCTCCGCCGTCTGTCCGAACAGATGAACCGGGATGATCGCTTTCGTGCGCGGATTGATTTTTTCTTCGATTTTCGAGGCGTCGATGTTGAAGGTGACCGGGTCGATATCGACGAAGACGGGAGTCGCGCCGACGCGGGCGATTGCTCCGGCGGTCGCAAAGAAAGTGAACGGAGTGGTGATGACTTCGTCGCCGACGCCGATTCCCTCGACCATGAGGGAGATGAGCAGGGCGTCGGAGCCGGAGGAGACGCCGCACGCTCCGGCCGCGTTGCTGTATGCGGCAACTTCGGACTCGAAGTTCGCGACTTTCGCGCCGAGAATGAACATCTGGGAATCGCAGAGCTCTTCCATCTCTTTCATGATTTCCGGTTTCATGGCGGCAAACTGTCCTTTCAGATCGAGAAGAGGGACCTGCATGATAATATTCCTTTCAGTGAAGTTTCAAATTCTGCTCTTTTAAAAGATAATATACACCATGAAAGCGTTTTTTCATGGTGTATTGCAGAATTATTATGTTTTTTTATTTCATCGGAATCTGCTGCCGAGGTGCATCCTGCTTCGGAAAGTCTTCGGGAGAGAGGCGGACTCCGAGGAGAAAGCGGTCCTTGTCGAACTTGAGCGAACCCGTCGGTACGAATCCTCCCTTCACGTCTTTCTTGAAGAAGGTCGCGAGGTTCTGTCCGTTGCGGAGTCCTTTCGGACAGCGCGTCGTGTCGTCGAGCATCTTTGCTGCGCGGACTTTATCGGCCTTTGGAACAACGAACGCGACGGCGTCGTCAAAAACTTTGACGTAGGTGTGGTCTGCATCGGGCGTCTGTGCTTCAATAAGATAGATGTCGTTTCCGGCTTTGCGGATTTTCTCGCCAGTCAGAGCGGCGCGGAGTTTCTTCGCCGTTCCGGGGAGGATTCCGGCGAAGAATTTGAACGCCCCCGTATTTCCGTTATAGGAGAACACCGCTTTGCCTGTCAGATGCCGGGCGCAGACGGTTGAGAAGTCGGCTTCGCTGCCTGCACTCAGAGTGGAAAGCGCGGTCTGTTTCATCTTCTCGTCGACCGGGAGGTCGAGGAGGGCGAGAATTGTTGCATCCGGCAGAACGGAATAGCCGGCGAATGAGGCTTCGGTTTTTCTTCCGCCGAACTGTTTCGCAAGTTCGGAACCCGGTTTGACCGCGACGGATGCGGAGAGGTCGAGCGTGTTGGCGTCGGGGAAGTTTACGTTGAAAAGAATCTCGCCGAACTGCCGCAGGGCGTTGTCGTACTCTTTTTCGAGCTGTTCGGCGTCAAGAGAGGGATTCCTGGTGATCGCATCAGCGATCGCCATGGTGAAACTTGCTTTGACGAGCGGATGCTGCAGGATTGAGTCCGCATCGATTCTCATCTGAAACGGGATGAGCCCGCGGTATTCCGGGAAGAGGTTTGCCGCCTGTTTCTCAAGCATTTTGTTGTAGAGCGGATTCGGCTGATAGAGCACCGCGCGTCCGTCCGGAAGCTTCAGCATGGCGAGCGATTTGTCCTGCATGACGGCGTTCGGACGGAGCGAAACCGCCGCGGCGTAGAAGAGATCGTCCATGTCGAACGGTTCGGCGTCCGTCGGATCTTTTGCGCCGGAGAAGACCGTCACGGTGACCGGACGGGAAATGTCGACTGCGGCGAACTGCGGGTTCATCGCGATTGCGGCGGAGCCCATCATGACGGTACCGGCAATTTCGGGGGCGATTTTTGCCGCGAATGTGGAAGCGGAGTTGAGGAAACCCGTGAGGGATGTGATGTTCAGACGCAGGACTTCGCGTGGTTGTCCGGCGGAAGCGGAGAGCATCAGCATGACTGCGCACACGGTGAAGAGGCTCTTGAGAATCTGTTTTTTCATGGCTGTTCCTTTCTGTTGTCAGGGAAACGATAATTCCGTTTTCGGAAAAATCAATTGCGGGAAACGGATTTTCCGGTAATTTTTTTCACCGACCGTAAACTCTGCGGAGCATGGCGAGGATTTTCGGTGTGTCCTTGCTCCAGAAGTAAATGGTGCGGATGTCGAAGTAGCGGCCTTCGTAGTTTCGGAATCCGGCGGTGGCGTTGGTGCCCTGCTGGAAAATGAGCTCCGGAGTGGTTCGCGCGAGCTTTTCGAATCCGGCCAGCTGTTCTTTTGTTTCGAAGCTGACGGTTGCCTTGCGGAGTTTTCCGCGGGCGCAGAGAATCGCAAGGTAGGGTTCGGGATTGAGCTGCATCTGAAGGTCGGGAGTGATGATCGACGTCTCGTTTGCCGCCTGGATTAGCTCCTGGACGCGGTTGTAGCATGCGTCGTCGTCGGGCAGATCGGGAAAGAGAGCGGGCGCGCAGGCGGTCAGCCCGGCGAGCAGGGGCATGGAAAGAGAAAGAAGGGCGCGTTTGCAGACTGTCATGGTTGATACCTCCGTTTTTTCTGAAATATTGCATGAAATCCGGAAAAATCAAGAACAGTTTTCTTTCGTCTTGAAAAATCTTGAATATTTATTGAAAAGAAGTTTGCGTTCTTCCCGAATAGTGATATAGTATAAAGTGTTTTCACGGGCCCTTAGCTCAGTCGGTTAGAGCAGGTGACTCATAATCACCGGGTCGCTGGTTCGAGCCCGGCAGGGCCCACCAATATCCTTTTGAACGCTCGCAGGTTATGATGAAATGCCGTTTTGTTTGCCTGATTCCTTTGATGTTTCTTGCCGGATGCGCAGGTCTCCCGGACGGTGAGCCGCCGCGGAATCCCGCGGGACGTTCGAGTGTGCCGCAGGGCTGTACGCGTGAAATGGCGGAGTCCTCGTTCGCCGCTTCGCTGACCCGGTTCGCAGTCCGGCAGGGCATCGTCCCGGTTCGTTATTACGCCATGCCGGACGTCCCGCTGAGCCTGCTGCGTCTTCTTGATCCCGAACTGTTTCAGCGGACGGAGGCGAATTCGTATGAGTATCTTCTGATTTCCGTTTCGCGCGATTCCGCCTGGACCCTTTCCCTGAAGCGGAAGGGGGCGGATGATTTCCTCTGGACCCGCACGATACGGGTTCAGTGAATTACCGGTTCCGCCACGAACGCTTCCAGCGGTGCAGTTCTCGGAACACGGACGGAGTCTGTCCCGTCTGAGCCTGAAAGAACCTGCAGAAATAGAAACTGTCCTGGAAATCAAGTTTTTCCGCGATCTCCTGAATCTGGAGATCGGTGGAGCAGAGCATTCCTTTTGCCTTGGTGATGAGCAGGTTGTTGCGGTATTGCTTCGGCGGGCAGCCGAACTGTTTGCGGAATTCCTGGAAGAAGAGGGCGCGGGACATTCCGCATCTCCGCGCCAGCTCCGCCGTGTTCAGCTTTGAGTCGAACTTCGTAAGAAGCGGAAGCGCGTTGTTCAGCGGAGATTCCATTTTCCGCAATCCGGAGTCAATGCAGTTGAACGCCCGGCAGAGAATGACGCGGAGCAGCAGTTCCGTGAGTTTTTCCCAGTTCTGCGGCTGCTGAAGCGCAAGGAGGTACGCCTCCTGAACTTCGAGCCGGATCCGGCAGAACGCCTGTTTTTCAAAATGCGCCAGCCGCACTCCGGGAACTTCGGTGTTGTACGGGGTGCGCCGGTACTCCTTCAGAATGCTTTCCGGCAGATGAAACCAGTAGAAATTCCATTCGGGGTCGCCGGCGAAAAGGTGCTGCGGAAGCGGATCGTACAGAACGAGGTCTCCGGCGGTCAGTTGCTGATGTGCGTCTTCGAAAAAGATTTCGCCGGTTCCGCTGACCGTCAGGAGGACTCCCGGGCGGTCGATGAAATCTTTCCGCCAGGGGATCCGCTTCGCCTTCTGCCGTTCAAAGCTGGCTCCGATGATCAGTTTTTCCCTGAAATCGGGAGATTGTGTGTTTTGCGTTTCCATGGAATTAATATACAGGGCGAAAGCGGCTCTGTCAATCGACGCTCTGCGGAACCGTTTTATTTTTTGTACTGTTGTCCATTTGTTAAATACGGAAATCCATTGTCGTTTCACCTCTTTTGTGCTATAATATTTTCAGAATCACGGAAAAATATTTCAGATGGGAGTACATCATGAACGAAGAAATTCTACGGAAGAAGATTCTCGGCTGCTGGCATGGAAAGAACATCGGCGGAACGCTTGGAGGTCCCTGCGAGGGTTTCCCGGTCGTCAATCACTTGACATTCTATGATCCGGTGCCGGAAGGAGCGATCGCCAACGACGATCTGGAACTTCAGGCGATGTACGCCGCGGCTCTGGATGAAATGGAACGGGTCGAAATCTCCCGCGACGTCCTGGCGGACATCTGGCTCAGACACATGAACTTCCACGTCGACGAGTATGGCGTGGCAATGAAAAACCTCTCGCTCGGAATCCGTCCTCCGTGGTCCGGCGTGTACGACAACCATTTCACGGACGGCATGGGGGCGGCGATCCGCAGCGAGCTCTGGGCGTGTCTTGCGCCGGGCAATCCCGGGCTGGCGGCGGAATTCGCCCGCGAAGATTCCTGCATCGACCACGCCGGAGCCGGAGCGGATGCGGAGATCTTCTTCGCCGCTCTTGAGTCCGGCGCATTCGCCGGAAACGATCTGCGCCTTCTCATTGCGGATGCTTTGAAGTTCCTGCCGGAAGATTCCGCGCTCGGCGAATCCATCCGCAGAACATGTGAACTCTGGGAGAAACACCGTGACTGGAGAACCGTCCGGGATCTCCTGTTCGAACGCTATGCGACGGAGTTCCGGACTTCCGTTGAAATCAACATCCCGTTTACGGTTCTCGCGCTTCTTTCGGGCGGGGGAGACTTCGGGAAAACAATCTGCGATGCGGCAAACTGCGGAATGGATACGGACTGCACCGCCGCGACCGCCGGCGCAATTCTCGGGATTCTGAACCCGGACGGCATTCCCGCGGAGTGGCTCGCTCCGGTCGGACACAAACTCATCGTCCGCGAAAGCGCAGTCCGCGGACTCCGTTTCCCGGAGACAATCGAGGCGTTCACGGAGCAGATTCTGAACTTGCGGAAACGTCTTGTCCCCTCTGTGAAAACGTATGTCGTTCCGGAGCCGGACTGGACCGCGTTTCAGGTCCCGGCGGAGTATTCCATGAAGAAAAATCTGCACTGGTATCATGTGAATCTGCGCGAACAGAACTGGACGCCGATCCGTCTGCCGATGATTTCCGGCTCCCTGGAGGTTCCGGAGGAGTTTCGCGGAAACGGCGGACAGATTGTTCTCAGGTACCGGTTTGAGCTTCCCGCCGACGGCGTCTATACCGTTTTGTTCAACACGCCGACTTCGTGTCAGGTTTACCTGGATCCGGAATCGGAGGATTTGCTCGACGACCGCGATATGCTGTTCGGACGCCAGCGTCTGTTTCTGGAGCGGGAAATCCGTCCGATGCGCTTCCGCTGTGCGGATCGTCCGCAGATCTTCAATCCGACTCCGGGCGGAGCTCCGCAGAACCAGGTGAAACGTTATCTGAATCTGTCGCGCGGAATGCATACTCTGATCATCGCCCTGGCCCCGCTTCCCTCGGAAGAGCGGATCTACTGGGGAATGGGCATCGCCGAGAACAACCGCTTCCTGACCGGAATTTTCCGCTGAAACAGCAAAGGAAAGGCTGTATGATGAAAAAAACATTCTTTATGTATAAATTCCGCGGATTTACGCTTATAGAACTCCTCATAACGATTGCGATCATCGCGATCCTTGCGGGAATGCTCCTGCCTGGATTGAGCGCGGCGCGGACCGCGGCGGAGCGCACGTCGTGTTCCGGAAACATGAAGCAGGTGTTTTCGGGGATTGCCATGTACAATCTTGACAACGACGACTACATGCCGTCGTTCGTCGGAACGTACGGCTACCACGGAATTTCCTGGCAGATCAGCGCCTACCTGAAGGTTTCCGGTCCCGGCATGGTGACGCGTCCCGTTTACATGGACGAACAGTCGATTGACTTTGAAAAGCCGCGCGGCGTCTTCTTCTGTCCGGCGGTTCCCGAAAATCCAGCCGACTGCGCCTCCTTTTCCGGGAGTCTGCCGTCGACTCAGCGCTATTCATCCAACTACATGCCGACCGCGTGGATTTACACGCCGCCGGATCCTTCGTGGGGAAGTCTGCGCGGCGGCTGGACGAACCGGGATGCGTCGGGGAGCGGATTTTATGAACAGCATATCCGTCTTTCGCGGATCATGAACGGGTCGCTGATCATGGCGGAAGCCGGATGGAGCGGCGCGACCGGAGCAGGAAATGTCGCCTATGCTCTGCCGCGTCTTGCCGACGGACAGTATCCGGGCGATTCATTCTGGAACCAGGACGGCTGTGCAGGATACCGCTGGGTTCCGCTTCATGGACGGCAGGTGAACTGCATCGAAAAAAGCGGAGCCGTCTTTTCCGTTTCACTCGGCTCGGGTCCCGTTACAGATTCTCAATTCAGACGTTTGAAATAACCAAAACAGGAGCTTTTATGATGAAAAAGACAACTCTGATGATCGCACTGGCCGCAATGACTTCGCTGAACCTTTTCGCCGCGGAACCGCAGACGATTCTGCCGTGTCCGGAAAACGTGCCGCTCAAGTGGCGGATGGAAGGAGCTGCAAAAGTGCTGGAGGACGGGTCTGTGGAACTCGTCAGCTCCGGCATGGCGGAACGCCCCGGCGCGATCCGCTGGATGCCCCTCCGGAGCGGAGAAAAATATGTGTTCACCGCGGAGATGAAGGGGGAAAACATCGGGAAAAAACAGCATGAATCCCACGGCGTTGTGTTCGGCGTGTTCGTTGAAATCGACGGCAAGTGGCGGCAGCTGGGCGAAAAGATTGAGCTCACCGGCACATTCGACTGGCTTCCGGTCACCTGCAATGTCGCAATCCCCGCGGAGTTCAAGGGAACTTCGGGCAACCTTATCATCGGACTCTTCAATGTCGCAGGAAAACTGAATGTCCGGAATGTCCGCATGACGAAGCTTGACTGACAATTCTTCCGGAGAGAAGCATGAATTTGAAAAAACTGATTTTGGCGGTCTGCGCGCTGCTGTGGCTTCCGCTCTTCGGAGCGCCGCGCGTTCTCTGGCCGCAGGAGGCTTCCGCAAACGTCCGCTGGCGTCTGGAAGGCGGAGCCGGAACCCGGGACGGCTGCATGAAATTTGAAAATGCGAAGCCGGACGGCTACTCCTCCGCGACCCTCTGGTTCCCGGCCCGTCCGGGCGAACTCTACACCTTTCGCGCCAAGATAAAGGGGGAAAACATCGGGGAGAAACAGCATCCGATGCACGGCGTTGTGTTTTCTCTGTTTACGCGGGAGGGCGGGAAATGGAATCCGCTCGGAAAGCCGGTCCCGCTGAAAGGGGCGTTTGACTGGACGGATGTCCGGTTCACGGCGCGGATTCCGGATTATCTGCCGGACAATTCGGGAAATCTGATTGTCGGACTGCATTACGCGTCCGGAACTCTTTGGGTGAAGGATGTTTCAGTTGAAAAGGAACTGGAGCTCAAGTGCGATGAGAAGATTCCGGAATATGTCCGCCGGATGCGTCAGACCGACCTCGGATTTCTTGCGCTCGGGCGTTACGGTTTTCATCCCTACCGCCTGCGGAAGAATCTGAACCGCTGGTACACGCTCCGCCCGAAACTGCCCGACATGCCGGAAAAACAGCGAAACCGCGAACTGGATGCAATGGAACAGTTTCTCCTGGGGCTCTCGTCGCAGGTTCTGGGAACGATCCTTTCTCCGAACTATCTGCCCGACTGGGTGCCGGACCGTGTTAAGAAGAGCCGCGCCGAACTGGAGGCCCGTTACACCGACTGGCGTATCGGCGCGGAGACCCTGACCCGGGCCGGGCTCCCCTGTTCGGCGGAAGACGAGATCGCCCGCATTGAAGCCGTGCGCAGGCAGTTCCCCGACGACACGGCGGTGACCTTCTCCGACGTCGACCGCGCGGCGGAGCTTTACAAGAAGATCGCGGAAGAGCGGTTGCGTCTCGGTTCGGAACTGCTCTCCCTGCGCCGTGAACTCCGGGCGTGGACGGTCGCGAAGACGTTGTCTCCCGAAAACGCGGAACCGCCGCTCAAGGAACTCTCTTCGCGTCTCTCCCGCTGGGAGTCCGCATACCGTTCCGGCGATTATCCGGACGCCGCCGCAATGTCGCGGGAGTGCGAAGCCGTGATGCGGCGGTTCCGCAGGAAAAGCGCGGAATCCGGTGCGCTTCAGCCGGGAGCAAGCCTCCGCAGCTGCGGCGTTTTCGGTTTTTCGGGCAACTGGCACACTCTGCTGACAACAAACGCGCGCGACACCTCCATGTGGATCGATTCCGCCGGCGAATTCCAGCTTTATAAAAACAAAAACTTCAACTGGGAGATCTCGTTCCGCCCCGAAGGGTTCATTCCGGTCGACTTCAAACTTCAGGACGGCTCCTGGACCTATTCGAAACGGACGGTCCGTTTGAAAAATCTGCGAACCGGCAAATACGGATTCATGGACGTCTACTGGAATTCGCTTGCTCCCGGACTTCTCTTCCGGACGGATGAAGGTTCGGTTGAAATTTCGGATCTCACGCTCAAAAGCCCTGTCGCTCCGTCCGCGTTTGCCGCCGCGGTCAACGGGAAGGTGAAACTCTTCCGTCCGGGCGAAACGCTTTCGGGAAAGGAGCTGACGGAAAACTGGATTCTCCTTCTCTGGGAAAACGGCGCGCCGAAAATTCCCGTTCTCGTGACATTCGGAAAGCTTCCGGATTCGGCCGCCTGCGGAGAGAACGGACTTCTGATCCGCAATCGCGGCGGGATCGGTTTCTTCGCCGCCGCGCCGCTGCATGGAGCCTCCGTGCAGCCCGCGGAGTACGGCAAAAATTGGAAAACCCTTCCGGAAAAGGAGCTCGCTCAGTGCCGCCGGATGGCCGCCGCCCTGAATTATTTCCCGCTCGATCTGGAAGAGTTCTTTCAGATGCGGACGGGAAAGGTCCGCATTGTCAGCCGCATTGCAAAAGCGGTCCGTCTTCTTCCGGATGCGACTCCGTATGTCCCGATGGTTCCCGCGTATACTCTGGCGATGCCGGATCTGATGGATTTTCAGCCGGACAAACCGCTTTCGGATCCGCTTTGCACGACGAAGTTCGGCTTCTTCCGGACCGTTCCCGGAACCTCCTTTTCGTTTGAGCTTCCTCTCCCGGACATGCTGGACCGCGTGGTGCTGAAGCCTTCGGGCGAGGAGAAGATGATTACGGAGTTCAACCGTTTCATCCTGAGCGAGAAGAGTCTGGAGTTCCGGACCTGCTCCGCGCTCGACTGGTACGCCGGGCTTTTTTCCGGAATCAATCTCATGACGCCGGAGGCGAAAAAGTTCCTGGATCTCCTGCCTCTCTCAGGTCAGCGCGACCGCGTGGACGATGCGGAGGAGGTTTTCGGCCGCTGTCATTCCTCCCCGTGGTTCCTCTCACCGGATCTTCTGATCGACCCGTCGACGGGACGATCCGGCTGGTGCGCCGGCTGGCGCGCATTCCGTCACGGCTTCCCGATGAAGGGCGATATGACCTGTTTCAACATGCAGCTGCTCCAGACGCCTTACGCCGAGGCGGTCTATCAGGGACGCTGGGATCGCGTGGAAGCTCACTGGGAGCGGATCCGGGAGTTCTTTTCCGGTGTCGAACTGTGCCAGATCTGGCAGGTTCCGGGAATGAACACCACCACAAGCGGTCTGATCATCGCGGGAGACATGTACGGCGACGGCTTCCGTTCCTTCTATCACATGTATCACATGGCGTCCGGAATGAAGGACCGTGCGCTTGCCGACCGGGCGCGGTATCTTGCCGCACGGCAGAATGCGACGACCGCCGCGCTGATCAACCGGAACGTTCCGCCGTTTGCCGCGCATCTCCACAATACCGGAGACTCGGCGCAGTCGGAGGGGCATCTCGGCTGGCTGATCGGTGTGGACAACCACGGGCTCCGTGCCGGAAACTGGAGAAATTCGCGGAACCAGGCGCCGTTTCAGAACGCCGGATGTCTGACTTATGACAATCCGTTCTTCGAAACTCTTCTCTGCACGCTTCCGGCGGAAAGCCGGGAATGGATTCGCGATTTCCGCGCCAATGTCCCCGCCTGGTCCGAACTTGAAACGATCCTCGCTTTTGAAAATGTGAACGGCATTGCCAATGCATGGAACACGCTGAAATTCCTCGCGTTCACGACTTCGGACAGAGACGTCGTGCGGGGAATCATGGAAAAATTCCTGCGTGTCGATTTCCGCAGTCCCGTTCCTCCGCGCGGCGGACTGGAACCGCTCTGGAAAAAGATGGCCGCTCTCCTGCGCGGCAGCAACTACCCGCTGGGAATCAATGCCATGCCGCATGTGATCGCTCAAAACGACCCCGTCTGGCTTGGCGGCTGGGGACGCGCCCTTATCACCGGGGGAACGTATGACCGGGCAAAACGGGTTGCGGAGATTTCGCTTTTCTGTCCGGAGCCGGAGACGATCCGTATCGTTTCGCGTGTCCGTCCCGTCCGGATGACGGTGAACGGAACCCTTGCTGAGATTGTCCGCGATTCCGCGGCGTATCAGCCTGTTTACAAGGTGAACGCCGACGCCGGAGCGGTCCGGATCCGTCTTGAGCTCCCTCCGTACGCGGAGACGGACTGCGAATGGCCGGTTTCCGGAAAACTTTTCTCCGCGCTGGCTCTTCCCGCCGCTCCGGCTCCGGGAGAGTTCCGTCCGGATGCTCTGAAGCGGCGCGATTTCTCTCCCGGAAAGTGTACGCCGCTGCACCTGGATGCGCTCTGCAACCAGCCGGGCAACGATCAGGAGCCGGAGAAGCAGCCGGGCGACGTCTGGCGGATTCCGTCCGGAGAAGTGATGCTGCGCGGCGTTCCGTTTAGTCTTGCGAAGCCGTCCGGGGAAAAAGGATATTCAATGATCATGCTGAAAGGCAAGGCGCGTCCGCAGTATCCGGAACGGATTGTGATTCCGGTCGACCGGCAGTGCAAACGGATTTATTTCCTGCACGGACTCAGCTATCCGGAAGGCGGAAAGGCGTTGACCTACCGTCTTCATTTCGAGGACGGGCAGACCCGCGACATTGAAGTCTATGACCGTGTTCAGGTTTCCGCGTGGAAGGTTTCGCCGGATGCGGATATGCTGTACGATCAGCCGCAGGCTTTGGCGATTCCCGCATGGCCTGCCGGAAAACCCGGACAGTGGGGCAAAGGCGTCGGCGGATACATTTTCGCCTGGGAAAATGACGTCACTGCGAGCGGAGTGACGCTTGGCGTGATGGATCAGCGCGGTCTGGCGAGACTGAAATCCATTGAGGTGATTTCCGCCGGCCGTTCGGTTCCGATTCTGCTTGCGGTTACGCTGGAGGATTGACGCCGGAGACTTTTTCCGTCGGAAAATAATTTTTCCGGATGAAAAATGAAAAACGGGGTGTATATTTCATCTGAAGCATGCACCCCGGTTTTCCGGAAAAATGGAGAGTATCCGATGAGCGATGTCTACAGCGAACGTTTGTTTTCCCGCGAGACCCGCGTTTCCGCGTGGTTTTCCAATTCATTTGCGGGAGCGGGAGTCCAGTTTCCCGCTTCGATCGTGCTCTGGCCGGCGTTCGTGGAACGCGCGGTCCTGAAGCCGGGCGAGGGGTTCAAACACAAGAACTACACCCGTTTTGCAATAGAAATGCCGCTGGAGGGACGGATTGTCTGCGAGGCGCGCGGCAAAACCTATTCCGCCGTTCCGGGGGAGGTCGCTCTGATTCATTGCGGCGAAGATTCCGCGTTCCAGTGCGCGCCGGAGGGCAACTGCCGCAAAATCAGCATCGGAATCTCGGGCCCGCTGGTGCACAGCCTGACAACCGAACTGCATCTGATCGACCCGCTGACCGTGAAGCTCGGCGACAGCGAGGCGTTTCTGAATCTTCTTCTGGAAATCGAGCGCAAACTCGGCGTCCGCGAGGGAGTGGACTACATCGGGCTTTCAACTCTGGCGTTCCGTCTTCTTTCAGAGCTTGCGGGAATGATTGAACGCCGCTATCCGCCGCTCCTGGAGCGTGCGCTCTCGATTATGAAGGCGAACATTTCGCAGCGTCTGACAATTGCGGAGATTGCGGAGAAGCTGGAGACGTCGCGCAGCACATTGGAGCATCTGTTTCAGGAATCGCTTTCCGTTTCGCCGCACCGGTATTTTTCCCGGTTGAAGCTGGATACGGCGAAATCGCTTCTGCTGCATACGGATCTTCCGGTTCACCAGATCGCGGAAAATGTCGGCGCACTGAACTCGATGCAGTTCTGCCGCAGTTTCAAGACGGAATGCGGCGTTTCCCCCTCCGAATTCCGGAGAAAAGAAAAATGATAATGTCTTTATTGAAAATGATAATAAAAAGTGCAAAAGACCTGTTGCCGTTTTCTCCGTCATGGTGTATAATTATAAGCAGAAAGACGGTTGCGCATCCGTGAAACATCAAACAAACAGGAGAAAAAAGATGTTGAGAAGAAAATACAGGTTTACGCTTATAGAGCTTCTTGTGGTAATTGCGATCATCGCCATCCTTGCCGGCATGCTTCTGCCCGCCCTGGGCAAGGCGCGGAACAAGGCTCAGGCAATAAACTGCATGGGAAATCTGAAACAGTGCGGAACACTGCTCGTGCTCTACGCCAATGCGTTTGACGGCAATCTGCCCGCGTTGCACAAGTATACCAAAGGGCGCGCTTATCTTTATGCAAGGCTTTACGACGCCGGGCTGCTTACTTCCGCCGGAAACGGAACGGCAAGCACAAACACGCGTGACAATTCGGTGTTTCTGCGCTGTCCGAGTTACTATCTCGAAAATTCTCTGCAGCGCGAGTTCTGCACCTACGGCTACAACCACGGCTACGGCGGTGAGCCGCCGGATGACGGAGTCAGTATCCGGCTGGAGTCGCTGAAGTTTCCGAACTGCGATATCAAGTACACTTCGGCGTCGCAGATTCCGCTGATGACGGACACTGCAGCAAACAGCGCCGGAACCTCAAAAGATTTGCGCGGGCAGTGGTGCGTGTTCTATTTCCGCCGCGGACCTTCCTATCAGAGCGGAGTTCATCTGCGCCATGAGGGACGCGTCGGGCTGCTTTGCGGAGACGGACATGTCACTTCAGTCAACCGGACCGGGCTTGTCGATCAATACGAGTTCAAGGAAATGATTTACAATCAGTATGAAATGTGAGGAGGTCTGAAGATGTTTTTTGACGGCTGCAAAAAAGTGACGGCGCTTCTCCTGCTGTCTGCATTTCTTCCTGTTTTCGGCGATTCGCAACTGCGCATCACATCGGAAAAACCGATCCCCGTCCGCCGGGAACTTCTGGGCGTCAACCAGCTCGGTTATGGTGACGGCTACGGACTGGTGGTTCCGCGTACACATAAGGTTGTTCCGGAACTTGTCCAGCTGCTGAAGGAATCCGGATTTGCTTCACAGCGTTATCCCGGCGGCTGCGGTGCAACACATACGTTCAACTGGAAGGTCGCCGCAGGACTGGAAGGACGCAAGCCGGTGCTCGGACTGATGGAATTCCTGAATCTCTGTGAAGCGACTTCGATGATGCCGATTCTTTCCATTTCCGGCTTCCGCGGTTCTCCGGAGGAGGCCGCCGAGCTGGTCGAATTTCTGAATTCACCTGCCGATGATGCGCATCCGTGGGCGAAACGCCGCGCGGAGCTCGGACATCCCGCGCCCTACAAAGTCAGGTATTTTGAATACGGAAACGAGTGCTACCACGGCAACTTCTATGTCAAGCCGAAACAGTGGATCACTCCGGAAAAGTACGGAATGGATTATCTTGCTTTCCAGAAGGCTATGAAGGCGGTCGATCCGGAAATCAAGCTCGGCGTTGTTTTGAACGAACCGGGCGAATTCAATCAGCGGGCATGGGATCTTCCCGTTCTCAAAGTCATCGGAAACCGTTTTGATTTTCTTACGCCGCATCAATACACCCCCGTCCGCACCTATGATCCCGCGGGTTATCATGGCGTGTTTCTGGAGCAGCGGAATCATTTCCGCCAGACCATTGAGAGCTGCCGCGCGTACGCCGCCGATGCGGGCGTCAAAGAGCTTAAACTTGCCAATACGGAATTCAATTCCGATGTCAAATCGCATCGGAATCTGACCAGCGCGCTTCTGAATGCGGAATGGCTGCGGATGTTCTGCTACACGCCGGAATTTTTCACGGCGCATTACTGGCAGTTCGTCAATGAGGGCTGGGGAATGGTCGGCGGACGCAAGGCTCCGTATGTGAAGCGCCCGAACTATCTGGCAATGCAGCTGTTCGGCCGCTATCTGCTTGATGAACTCCTGACTCCGGAAATTACGGGCGATCATCTTCAGAACCGTTATGCGGAAGCCCGGAAACTGTCAAAGGCGGAACTTGAAAAGAACATTCTGCCCGCACAGGCGTGGAAATGCTTCGCAGCTCCGGATACGAAGCTCACGGAGCATCCGGACGGAGTGCTTGAAGTGGAGTTCTCCGATGACAAAAAGCCGGACAACTTCTTTCATGCGGAAAAGCTCATTCCGAACATTTCGCCGAATTGCGGCTACCGCATCACCGGTGAGGTGAAAACGGAAGGAATGGTATTGAGCCGGGGCGCCGCTTTGGAACTCAGCGATGCGCGTGGCTGGGAGACAACCCGTTCCGCCGCCGGAACTCCCGGAACGCTTTCCGCAGACTGGAAAACCGTCTCGGCGGATTACATCCCGCGTTTCGATGCGGAAAATCTGACGGTCAAGGCGCGCCGTCAGGGAACGGGCAAGGGAAAAATGTTTTTCCGGAATGTGAAAGTTACCCGTTTTGTTCCGGAACTTCGTGCAACCGATGCAACCGTTTCGCGCTCGGCGGACGGCAAACGGCTTGCCGCCGTGGTGATCAACCGTTCGTTTGCGCCGGAAACAATGCTGCTTCAGATTCCCGGTTTTCAGGCGGTCAAAGCCGAAACGCTGACCGGTCCCGGACCGCAGGCGGACAACGAGTCCAGACCGGATACGGTCAAGGTCGTTTCCGCAGCGTTTGAAAATACGCCGGAAGGGTGCCGTATCACTCTTCCGCCTTTATCGCTGACCGGAATCGCATTGGAACGAAAATGAGGTAATATGAACTGTAACGCACTCGCAGGAACACACGATCTTTCGCTCCCCGAATGGGGACCGTACGGGAAACGGTTCTTCGGAATCTCGCACATCGCCGACCACAGACGCGGAACACGGTTTGACTTCACCGTCATTCCCGCGATCTATCGCAGACAGCTTGCCGTGCCGGACGCCCTTCGGCCCGCAGGATATCTGCCGTGGAGCGTTTCCCCCGATTTAAAAAACTACTGCTACCGTCAGCAGCTCGAATGGAAAGACCGCATCTACTGCGACGTTTCATTCGCGGAAATCGACGCCCATTCCCGTCTCATCGCCTGCGAGTGCGTCAATCATTCGGAACTCAATACCGATTTCGCGCTTCACTTCCTCTCCTCCCTCGTGCCGGACGGGAAGCCGCTGAACTGCAATGCGCCGTACGCGAAACCGCACCTTCTCTCCGGAAACGGACTCGTCTTCGACTGTCTGAAGCCCGGAGAAGTGCGCATGGACGGCGTGGTCGACGGCTCCGCGTATCGTCTGAAACCCGGGGAAAAAGCGGAGATTTCCCTTTCCGCGCACGGGACGCTCTGGCTTCGCGCGGCGGTTGAGGGAAAAGCTCTGCTGCGGACGTCGCTCGGAACGTTTGAGCTCTGCGGGGAGGGCGCGTTTCAGACATATCATCTCAGGGAGGATTTTTCGGGTGAAACGTTCTTTGCGGAGACGGATTCCGAACTCAAAATCGACGTTTTCTCCGTTGCGGATCAGGAGCCGGAGTTCTTTGGCGATGCTCTTTCCCCGCGTCCGGAATTCAGCGAAGGAGCGTTGCCGGACAGCCGGATCATCCGCTATCCGGGGCTGCCGCATGCGTACGGTGTCCGCTGGGATTTCCCCGACGCCTTCACCCGGCGGTACGCGGTCGATGATTTCAACCGCATTCTGCTTTACAAGGACGGCGTCCACATGCCGCATCTCGGAACATGGGGTGACCGGGGCGGAAAGGATTGCCATCTCGACATCTTCCTTCAGCCGGTCCGCGTGGAGGCGGGGGCGTCGCGAACCGTTTACGCGATTGTCGCGGACGGTTCGGAGACGGAGCTTGCGGAGCGTCTGGCGTTCCCGTTTGAGTGTGCGCCGGAGCACTGCCGCGCGGCGCGGAACAGCTATCTCAGGATTCCTGAATCGCCCATGTCGTTCAGCCAGGAGCGCATGAGTTCGGTCGTGCTCACGAACGTGGTCTATCCGACATATGTGGAGGGACGGTTCGTGCGTCACCATACGCCCGGACGCTGCTGGAATTCGCTTTACACCTGGGATTCCGGATTCATCGGGCTCGGACTGATGGAGATCGACACGCTCCGGGCGGTCGAAAACCTGAACGCGTACACCACCGATCCGGGCAATCCGGACAACGCGTTCGTTCTGCACGGCACGCCCGTTCCTGTTCAAATTTATCTGTTTTTCGAGCTCTGGAACCGCACCTGCGACCGCGCGCTGCTGGAATATTTCTATCCGCGTCTGAAACAGTATTACGATTATCTCGCCGGACACGACCCCCGTTCGACCACGCGGCGCGGAAGCCGGGAGCCGATGATCCGCACCTGGGATTATTTCTACAATACCGGCGGCTGGGACGACTATCCGCCTCAGCATGCCGCGCACCCCGGACATCTGAGCGTGATCCCGTGCGTCGGGACCTCGCATGTCATCCGCTGCGCCAAGATGCTCCGGATGCTCGCGGCGGAGCTCGGAACGGACGACGCCGGATATTACGACGCCGATATCCGCGATCTCTCCGCCTCGCTTCAGCAGCATGCGTGGGATGCGGAGTCGGGCTATTTCGGTTACGTCGACCACGACGGGGCGGGGAACCCGACCGGAATTTACCGTCACGGCTCCGGGGTGAACTTCAATATGGGACTCGACGGCGTCATGCCGCTTGAGGCGGGCGCGGTCACTCCGGAACAGGCGGAATCGCTCTGGGAACGTCTCTCGTCGCCGGAGCACTGCTGGAGCGACGCCGGACTCTCCACGGTTGACCGCTCCGCACCCTACTGGCGCGCGGACGGCTACTGGAACGGGTGTGTCTGGATGCCCTACCAATGGTTCTTCTGGAAGACCGCGCTGAACGACGGACGTTCCGGTTTCGCCTGGCGGATCGCGGAAACCGCGCTCCGTCTGTGGGAGCGGGAAGTCCGCGCTTCCTACGCCTGTTACGAACAGTTCTCCATCAGCTCCGGACGCGGCTGCGGCTGGCATCACTTTTCCGCGCTTTCGGCTCCGGTTCTGAACTTTCACGCGGCGTATTATTCGCCCGGGACGCTGACTTCCGGCTACGACGTTCTGCGCCGTTCGTTTGCATGCGGAGCGGAATCCGGCATGACGGCGGAGCTCGTCATCGGCGGAGAGGCGGGAATGAAGACGACGCTGGTTGCCGTTCTGCCGCGGGAGCCCGTCTCGGCGGAATATGCGGGCAAGCCGGTTCCGGTGCGGAAGCGGACGCAACATGCGTTTGAACTTGATTTGCCGAAAGCGAGTTCCGGAATTCTGCGGATTCGCTGAAATCAGAGTTTTCCGCTCCGTCTGCGGAACTCCATCGGAGTGAGACCGGAGGCGCGGCGGAAGAACTCGAAAAAGTAGAACACCTGTTCAAATCCCAGTTCATTCGCCGCCTGCGAGATGCTGAGCTCGCGGTTCAGGAGCAGTCTCCGCGACTTGGTCAGCAGCAGCGTCTTCTGATATTCTTTGAAGGCAAGTCCGAAATGCCGCCGGAACCCTTTCCCGAGAGCGGAACGGGTGAGCCCGAATTCACGGGCCAGTTCATTCAGGCGCAATGCGGCGGGCGGACGGCGGTTGAGTTCGGTCATGAGTTTCCGGTAGAAAGGCGGGACGTTGAGCCGTTCCGCCGCGCGGCGGAACAGCGGTTCCGTAAGAAGCAGAATCGCCGAAACGATCAGCGGATGCGCCGCAAAATCGGGCTGCGTGTGAAATGCCGCGATGAGCGCGGCGAACAGTTCCGGTTTCCAGATTTTCCGCATTCCCGGCAGCTCCGGTCCGAGCGCAAAACCGAGCCCGTCGTGCAGGTGCACATGCTCCGCCTTGCAGATGAGACCCGGATGATAGACCGCCTGAAAGGGATGTCCCGCGGGAAGAAACGCAATATCCCCTTTTTCAAGTCTTGTGCAGACTCCGTCCATCGTGACTTCCGCGCACCCCGTTTCGATGACGAACAGGCGTGAAATGGGCGGATCCGGATGATAGTATTCCTCCGTTTCCCGGAACGAGCTGTGCGAGGGGCACACGAACTCGCAGTTGAATTCAAAATTTCCGCTCTCCGTCGCAATGTCCAGTTTCAGATTCCGGTAGTTCCGGTAGAGAATCTGGGGCGACTCGTCCATCAGTCTGCATTCCTGCATAAAAACCTCCTGTTTTGAAGAAAAATATCCCGCAAACTCCGCTTTTTCAAGAAAAATGTCCCCGAATCTTATAAAAAATCCCCGTTTTCGATAGCAAAGCCGTTTGCATGGTGTTATGTTATCTCCGGAAACAAGGAGATATTTTATGATTATTCAGACGGTTCGGCATTACGATTTCAGCAAGGTGAAATGGGATTCCCGCAACTGGGGAAACGAGGTCTTCGACCCGGCGTTTCTCTTCTGCTTCCGTGCAAAACCGGCGGAGCTCTCCGGCGCTCTTGTGAGTCACGCTTCCGGCTTCGCGCTCCGGATCGCCGATAAAGCGCACTGCGGGGATGACGAAAAACATCTCAATCGCCGTGTGCTGAATTATCTCTCCTGCACCGCTCCGGACGGCTCCTGCCGCGTGCTGGAAGCGGATCTGCGCATGGAGAACGACGCACCCGGAGAGCGTTACCGCATAGGTTTCCCGATCTCCCTCGCCGGCGACCCGGAGACGGAGCACGAGTTCGCGGTCCTTTACGACGGCGTCTGTTTTCAGATTCTCTGCGACGGAATTGTCATGGACCGCGATTTCCCGTTCGGCCGTTCCTTCCATTGTTACGAGGGCCGCCATGTCTGCTTCGGCATCTCTTCGCCCGCGCTCGCGAATTACCGCATGACCAACGATCTCTCCGGCGTGAGCTTTTCGGAGAAAGAGGTTCGCCGGGATGCTTCGATTCAGTTCTACACCCCGTTCGGTTTCAATACCTGGGTCGGCGACGTGGTCGTCGCGCAGTTCCGCGGACGCTTCCACATCTTCTATCTCATGGACCGACGCCATCACGGTTCCCGCGTCAGACGCGGCGCGCATGAGTTCTGGCATCTGAGCAGCGAAAACCTGCGCGACTGGATCGACCACGGGCCCGTCGTTGAAATCGACTCCCAGTGGCAGACGGTCGGCACGGGCAACGCGTTTGTCTTCGACGGCAAGCTGCATCTCTCGTTCGGCTGGCATACGGACCGTCAGGTTCCGTACCCGCAGACGGTGAAGCATCTTTTCTTCCGCAATCTCGCGGACACCGGGCGCACGGGCGAATTCCGCTACGGCGAAATCGGAACCCTTCTTCCGAGCGGCGCAAGCTACACGGCGAGCGAAGACGGCGTTCATTTCACCCGCGCCGACCGCCTGATTCATTATCTGGAAAATCCGAGCATCTTCGTTCAGCCGGACGGACGCCTTCATCTGATTCAGGACGGCGTCTGGGAATCGGATCATCCGGGAGACTGGACGCTGGTTCAGCGCGGATTCCCGCCGCACGGCATGGAAAGTTTCGCCCGGAACTGCCTGGATTGTCCGACCCGTTTCGAGCTGGACGGCTGGGAGTATTTCGCAGTCGGGTTCTCCGCGTTCTTCGGACGCCGCAAGGGCGATGCGGAATGGATCGATTTCGTCAAGGAGGGACGCGATCCCTACGACGGCAGTTCCGTTCCGATGTATTCCGCATGGCGGGACGGGCGCATGATCGAAGGCGGCTGGATGAACGGCATCGGCTGGGGAAGCTGTCTCATGCTCCGCGAAATGGTTCCGCTCGGCAACGGCAATGTCGGAAAACGCTGGGTTGCGGAGTCGCTTCCGGAGTTCGGCGCTGCGGAGAATTTCTCGGAGAAGACGCCGGTCGCCGCCGCGGGCGATACGCTCCTTGAGTTCCGGATTGATCCGGCGAAGGGGGCATTTGCAATCCGCTTCACGGGAGAGGGCGAAGGCTGCGAGTTCCGGATCGACCCGGCGAAGGCGCGCGCCCAGTGGAGTTCCGCCGGATGCCCGCCGGAAGTCCCGACTTTCCGCGAGCAGATGACGCCGGAAATTTCAAATTATTCTTCGCTTCCGTACACGGCGTACTGCGGACGCGACTATGCGAAGGAGAATCTTTTCGGAATCGATGCGCCGTTTGTTCTGCGTGTTCTGATTCATGCCGATCCGAAGCTGAACGCCGCGCTGATCGACGTTGAAATCGCCGGCTGCCACACGATGGCAACCCTGCGCGGCGATTTCGCGGTCCGTTCCGCCGAGGCTTCCGGATCCGGAACAAAACGTTTTGCAACCATAAAATAAAGGAGAGGAGCCATTGAAACTGTGAGAACGGAAATTTCAAACGCCGGAGACATGTTCATCTCCGGCAAAACTCAGACTGGAAACAACACAAACCAACGAAAGGCGGAAACTATGAAATTCAACAGACGGAACCGTTTCATACCAGACGTCAGGGGCAGATTCTGCAGATTTACCCTCATAGAGCTCCTCGTGGTAATTGCCATCATCGCCATCCTCGCCGGCATGCTTTTGCCCGCGCTGAACAAGGCGCGCGCAACCGCCCGGGCGATCACCTGCGCCGGGATTCACAAGCAGTTCGGAATCGCAACGAATCTCTACACCAACGACTTTGAAGGATTCTATCTTCCGTTCAGGGCAAAGACAGAGACGGCGCGAAACCCGATCAGCTGGTATGAACACCGGCTGTTTCAGGAGTATCTGAAAATTTACAAGGGGTCGACTTGGGATGGGGATGGTGGCTTGTGGGCTCCGGGACGCTATCCGCGAAACTTCATCTGTCCGGATGCAAACTGGGCTCTAAACGGAGGTCCCGCTAAGGAATTAGCAGATTCTCCTGGAGACAAAGGCTGGATTGGAATCGGAATGCCGAAGTGGGCTTTCGGAATGAACATTGATCCTGCCGATGAAGGAGGAACGAATGGAACCGGATACGAACACTGGGGAATTACAATTTCGATCTGGAGCGCCCCGTGGGTCGTTTACGATACGAAGAAAATCAAGTCTCCCACGAATAAAATCGCGATTGCCGATGGTCTCACTGGCGCTATTTCCAGTTCGGACAGTATTAATCCGTATTCCCCAAACGGATATTTCAATAATGGAACAGATCGAGCGCAACCCCCCACGGGAACTCCAATGGCGTGGAGACATCCGGGAAATACGGCGAACGTGCTCTTCTTCGACGGTCACGTCGGACGCCATTCGTGGCCGCTTTTCTCTCCGCCCTCTGCAAGAGACATCTACTGGCTTCCTAACCGCTGAACAAAGGATATGAAAATGCTGAAACCTCGTCTTCTTTTTGCGCTTGGTGCGCTGCCGTGTCTGCTTTCCGCGCAGAATCTGGTTCCGAACGGGTCGTTTGAACTTGGAACCGCCGGATACGGCATCCGCACGAATCTCCGGTTCGACACGAATCCGGAACAGAAGTTTTTCCCGCTCGAAACGGTCGCCGACCCCGCCGCCGACGGCAAACAGGTTCTCCGGATCCGCAATCCGCACGCCAACCGTTTTGAACTTCATTCCAGACAGTTCCCGCTGAAGGCGGATACGGAATACACGTTCCGCTTCAAAATACGGTCCACCGCGAAGAACGGACAAGAGCTTTTCGCGGTTCCGTACAGCGTTAAAAACAACTGGAAAGGGTGGATGGTCCGGGTCAAAGCAACGGATCAATGGCGGAATTGCGAATACAAATTCAAGACCGGTCCGAAGGACGGCGCACCGTACTTCTATCATCTCCAGTTCCGGGACGTGAATAACAGCGAGATTCCCGCAAGCGACATTTACATTGACGACATTCAGCTGTTCGAGACGAAATCCGTTCCGGCGAAGACGGTTGAATTCGCGCTGAACATCGCCGATCCGCTGATTGTTTCGGACGGCAAAACTCCCGTCACTCTCACTCTGAAAGCCGGAAACTTCACGGACAAACCGTGGCAGGGAACTGTGACGGTCGGCGCAACCGAAGAGTTCCTGGGGACCCGCGCGGAACCGCGGAAGTTCGAGCTCAGGCTCTCCCCCGGCGAAGTCCGTGAAATCCCGGTGAAATGGAACCTTCCTTACGGCGCATACTGTGCAACCGCCGTCGCTGAGGGAATCGGCCACAGCATTCCGGCCTACTTCGCCGTCGCCGGAAAATACAAGCGGGAAAAACGGGATTTCGACCGCGATTTCTGCATTGGTCTGAACAGCGGAATCGGCATTGTGCAGAACGGCGAAAAACCGAAAATAGGAACCATGGCGCACAACGCCGCGGCGGAGAAAAAACTGGAATATCTCCAGAAGATGGGCTGCCGCATCATCCGCGAGCATGACGCCGGAGTGGAATCCACCGCCTGGTATCTCATGGAGCCGGAAAAGGGAAAATGGGATTACCGTCACTTGGATTACTCCCTGAAACAGTTTGAAAAATACGGAATCGAAGTCCTGAGCTGCGTCGGCCGCATCGGATTCCTCCGTCCGGCGAATGAGCAGCAGAAGCTGTGGCGCACCCGCAGCTGGCCCGAATGGGCGGAACCGTTTGCGCATCCCGCCGAACACAAAAGCTACAACTGGGGCGACTGCAAGGGACGCGTCTTCCTGCCGGATATGAAGCTCTGGCGCGAATACCTCCACAAACTCGCCGTTCATGCAAAGGGGCGCATCCGCTACTACGAGGTGTTCAATGAACCGAACGGCGTCATGAGCGCGGAAGACTATTTTCCGTACATGAAGGCGGTCTATGAAGAGGTCAAGAAGGTCGATCCCTCCGCGAAGATTCTCGGACTGTGCATCACCAGCGACTTCGGCGTTTCCGGCGATACGTTCACCAAAGACGTCATGGCGCTCGGCGGCGGAAAGTTCATGGACATCGCCGCGTTTCATCCCTATTCCGGACGCGAGCTGAACTCCGTCAATCCGGCGGACACGTATATCGCGAACTTCCGCAATTCGCTCGGCGAATACCGCGGCATGCCGCTCTGGAACACGGAAATCTATTATCTCTACGACACGGCGGACAAGTCGCTCAATCAGGGCATCTGCAACCCCGGACACATCGCGGCGCGCTATCTGACCGACCTCGGCGAGAACGTCATACAATCGGTCTCTCTTTCAGAGGGCGCTGTGTGGAGCAGAAATTCGCTCTTCCCGGAAGGCGCGGAGAGCAGCGACTCCTGGGTGGACCTGATCCCGAATGAAAACTTCGTCGTCAACAACGCTCTGGCACGTTTCTTCGAGGCGGCGAAACCGCTTGCGAAATACAGACTCCCGAACGGGGTGATCGTCTACGCGTTCCGCAAGGACGGCAAACCGGTCGCGGCGATCTGGCACTACCAGAAGCGCGACGGCGTCAAAGGCGATCTCTCACCGTTCCAGGTGTTCGACGTTTACGGCAACCCCGTCAAACCCGGAGTGCTTCCTTTGACCGGAACTCCGTATTATCTCCGCCCGGGAACGCTTTCCGAAGCCGCGTTCCTTGAAAAGCTGAAAACGCTTTCCGTCTTGCTGGACAATCCGATTGGCGCGTCGCCGCTGGTGCGTTTGCTGAACCGCGACGGCGAATATTCGCTGCTTGCGACTTTAAGCAACGGTTCCGCCGCGGATCAGACGGTCATCGCCGGATTTTCGGGGAACGGATTCACCGGAGCGAAAAGCGTGCGCGCGGTTGTTCCCGCGGGAAAATCGGCGGATTTCGAACTTCCGCTCCGCAAGACGTCTGCAAAGACGGAACCGGCGCTGCGGCTTTATCACAACGGCAGAGTTCTCAGCGTTCCGGTTGAAGTTTCGGAATGCCGCTCGATCTCTCTCGACGGAACGAAAGCGCGTCCGGGCTTCCCCTTCACATGGAGCATGAAGAAAGCGGACGGCAAACTCGTTCTGACGGTCCGTGTCGAGGATTCGACGAACTCCGGAGCGGACGCCGCCGGACGCCGCCCGTGGGAACAGGATTGTCTGGAACTGTTCTTCGACGCCGATCCTGACACGATTCTTCCGGCGCACTCGCGCGCTTACACGCCGGATACGTTCCGCGTGTTCGTTCTTCCCCGTCTCGCCCCGGAAAAGCAGGTGGAGACCTGGTTCAGGGACGGCTGCCGCTTTTCTCGCAAAGACCTTGAGTGCAAAGTCGTTTCCGATCCCGCCGGATACACGGTGACGCTTGCGCTTCCGCTCGCCAAACTCGGGAACCGGCTCGGATTCGACCTGAAGACCGACGACGCGCTTCCCGGGAAGACGACGTCCCGGGAATTCATCTGGAGTGAAAACAGAAACAATCACAGCGACCGGACCGCATTCGGCGTTCTGGAACTGAAATAAGCAAGGAGCAAGAAAAAATGAAGAAGGCTTTGTTCGCACTCGCAATTGGCGCCGCGTTCTGTGTTTCCGCGGCGGAACTCGCAATGGACCCGCAGACCCCGTGGAAGAAAACGGCGGAAGGCTATTCGATCGACTACTCCGGCAGCGGCTGGACCAGTCTGTCGAAAAAAGTCTTTGTCGAAGGCGGAAAGTTCTACCGCTTCTCCTGGGAAGGCAGACTGGACGGTTCGGAACTTCCGAAAATCCAGATTGTTTTTACTGCGAACGGAAAGAATTCATACAGCCCCATTCCCCTTACGGATGCATGGGCGGCTCAGACGGCTTATTACTATGCGAAAGAGAGCACGGAACTTCTCGTGCGCATTGCGCTGGATCCCGGCAAGGGCGGAAAAATTCTTGTCCGCAATACCGCATGGGATGAGCTGACTCCGGAACAGCTCAAAGCGAATCTTCTGCCGAACGGCGACTTTGAAAATGGCGTGGCCGGGATTTCGCACTGGGTGAACCTCCGCGATACCCTGTCGCTCCCGCTCCGGATCGTCGGCGGGCAGAACTTCCTCAACGGCGAGAAGAGCTTGGAGATGGACTTGCCTGCGCGTGAAAAAGGTGTTTGGGGCGTCAAATCGCGTTCTTTGCCGATCGAAGCGGGAAAAATTTACACGTTCTCGTTCTGGGCAAAAGCCAGCGCGCCGATGGGCATTCAGGGCGGAGTCAGCATCTGGGCCCCGACCGGACACAATGGCAAGCATTTCAACCAGATCCGTTCGTTCAAACTCGAAACTGAATGGAAGGAATTCTCCTGGGACGTGACGATTCCCGCCGATGCCGCGGAGTATCCCGATGTTGCCGACCGCATGGCGGAACTCGTGCTCATGACCTGGAACGCCGATCAGACCGGAAAAATCTGGTTTGACGACATCTCTTTCCGTCAGAAATAATCCTTTCCGGATTTGATTTGTCTTTCAGGTGACTGCCCGGGTGATGCCGCTTTCACCACGCCGCCGCAGGGGCTTCCGGCTTCTGCGGCGTTTTTCTTTTAAAATTTTTCTCCCGTCCGCTTGCTTTTCCCGAAACCGGTGCTAGTTTAAACTTAAAATTCAATACAGCGATACATTTTCAAAGGATGGAAAATGGTGGGAAGCGAAAAAATCACTTGCGGGAAACTGGCGAAACTCCTCGCGGAAAAACTGCGCGGGGCTGGGGAGGGCGCAGCTCTGCCGAGCTACCGGGCGATCGCAAAAGAGTACGGCGTCAGCCTGAGCGTCTGCCAGCGCGCCGTGGGACAGCTTGCGCGGGACGGAGTGATCAAAGTTTCGCAGGGACGCTCCGCCCGCTGTGTCAGCCGAGAGGCTTTGGACCGCGATTTTTCGTTTTACGGAATCATTCATCCCTACAACCCTGCGGGCAGTTTCGCGAAAGTCCTGAGTTCGTACATCGTCGAGGCGTTCGCTTCGATGACACCCCCGTCGTTTCCGCTGATCCGCGGAACGGTGAACGACGGGACGCGGGAGCCGGAGTTCGCGGAGAGCATGTGCTACAACCATATCCGCGGTCTTCTGCTTTCTCCCGCAACCGGTTCGGAGAACGGAGAATACTTTGCCCGTCTTTCCGGGCGGATTCCGGTTGTTCTGTTCGACCAGGATCTGCCCGGAAGCGGTCTGCCGCTGCTCAAATTCGATTATGCCGGATTCGGCTGTGAACTCGGACGCCGTCTGCGCCGTGCAAAGCGGAAAAAACTTCTTGTGATTCAGCCCTGCGCCGCGAACCGGAGCCTGGCAGAGTTTGCCGAAGCCGTCAGCGGGAAACTGGATACAGAGATCCGCGAGTTCCCGCTTTATGAACTCGAAACGGATTTGCGCCGTCATGATTTCTCCCGGATTTTTTCGCTCTCCTCCGCTCTTCTCTCCGCATTGCGCGAAAGCGGCTGCGATGCCGTGTTCTGTCCGCAGAAGCAAGTTTTAGATCATTTTATCATCAGTGAACTTCCGGTTGCGGAGCGTCGCGCATACCAGTTTGCGACTTTTGCGGCGGAGCAGAATTTTTCTTCGCTGAACTTCCTCCATTCCAATGTCTGGTGCTGGCGCACGCCGCACGCCAAGCTGATCCGTGCCGCGGCCGAGCGTCTGGTCCGCTGGACCGTCAATCACCGTTCCCCGCGTGGCACGAAAACCATTCCGCTGGAAGAAGACGGAGTGTATGAAAATATGAAATATGAAATGAAAGGAAGGTGAGAAATGTTCGGATGATATTTGCGGAATGACAACGGGCAATCCGATCCGGGATAAATCGTTCACTTTTTCTCTGCGGATTGTGAAACTGTAAAACTCAAAAGAAAGAAGTTTGAATGAAAACAATAAAACAGAAAAACTGGAAAATTCAGAGTTTTCCCCGGTTCCGGAACAGAAACGAAAGGCAGGTGGCATTATGAAAACTCAATCGACTCCGCATCCCGTTTCAAATATCATATCTCCCATTTTGTATTTAAAGCATAAATCCAATGGATTTACGCTTATAGAGCTTTTGGTAGTAATTGCGATAATAGCAATACTCGCGGGTATGCTTCTGCCGGCTCTGAATTCGGCGAGAGACAAGGCGAGAACGATCAGCTGTGTCAACAATCTCAAGCAGTTCGCAATCAGTTTCAATACCTATTTCGGGGATAACGACGACCGTCTGCCGCCGCTGGATTCGGGAGTGGGACTGGCGCAGCCGACCTGGACCAATTACCTCATGGGGCCCGATGCGGACGGCTCGATGATGTCCACAGGGAAAGGGCAGACAAAGGGGCGGTATGTCAATGGTGCGATGTTTCGCTGTCCGGCGCAGTCCGGAACATGGGTGAACGGTGTGCCGACCGGTTCTTCTCCGTATCTCTGGTGGGTGCGCAATCCGCATTACGCGGTGCTCGCCACGATCTTTGCCCGCTCGACGGAGAACACGCGGCGTGTCGCTTCCATCCGGAATGCCTCGAAAAAGTTCCTGCTCGTGGATATTCAGGGCACGGTGAACGCAAATGAGCTGGGGGAACTCGGTTTCCTGCGCTGGCGTCCGGATCAGCAGCCGGTGGCGGGTGCGTGGGGGGCGGTTTCGCCGCGTCACAAGAGCGTGGCAAATGCGCTCTATTTCGGAGGCAACGTGCAGTCACATCGCATTATCAATCAGGTGAAGCCGTGGGAAGGCGAACCGTTCAATCAGAACACCGAAGACGGCGTTCACTGGAAGGCTGAGTGAAAATGAAAACGCATCTGCTGGTAATTGCATCGCTTTTGCCCGCTCTGCTTTCCGCAGCGGAGCCGGAGGTTCTGTGGGAACTCTCGGCGGAAAAACTTCCTGTCCTTCAGCTTCCGCAGGGTGCGGAACTGCTGTCCGGGAACATCCTGAAAGTCCGCGGGCCTGCGCAGCCGTTCGCCCCGGTCGACGCCTCGCTCCTGCGCGGACGGAGCGTCACTGTCGAGTGTATGGTGCGCGGCGAAAAACTCGGTCAGGGGGCGCTGGACTGCCTGCGCCTTGTCCCGAATTATCTTCCGTCCGACAAGTTCCGCGAGAACTGGGGATACCGTCCCATGCGTCCCATCCCGACGGAGAAGACGGACTGGGTACGCTGGCACGGCACATGGCATATCCCGGATTACGCGGGCAACTTCAACCTTGTTTTCGCCCATGCGGGGAAAGACGGGACGGCGGAATACAGGGACGTCCGCATTCTCAACATTCCGCTTCCGGAGAAGGCGAAACCTGCCGGGTTCAATCCGGCGGAACACCGGACCCGTTACCGCGGCGCGGTTGTCGGACGTCTCCGCACGGAAGAGGATTTCCGCGTGTTTGCGGAGGAGTTCGGGGGTAACCTCATGCGCTGGCAGTTCCTGCATGGCGGTCCGGCGGAATTTGAGTCGCCGGAACAGTATCTGGAATGGGGGCGTGCCCGTATTCGCGAGCTCCAGGAAAAGCTTCCCTGGTTCCGCAAGTACAACATCCGTTTTGTGATCGACCTTCACCGCGGGGCGGGACAGGTGAACGCCATCAACAACAATCTCGGACTCTGGGACAAGGCGCGGCAGAAGGCGATGATTCAGCTCTGGCGTGAAATAGCTCAGACGTTCAAGGATGAACCGCTCGTCTACGGCTATGATCTCCTGAACGAACCGGGCGACAAAAACTATGACGTCCGCAGCGGCGCATTTGACCGTGAGCGTCTTTATGAAACTATTGCGAAGGAGGTGCGGAAAATCGATTCGAAGACGCCAATTATTGTGCAGAATTCGTATCAGCTGGTGCCGCTAGCGGTCCCGAACGTCATTTATTCGCCGCACACTTATGAGCCGGGCGAGTACACGCATCAGGGCGTGATCGGGAACGGAAGAAGCGGCTCCGTTTATCCCGATCCGGAAAAGGGCTGGAACCGCGAGTTCCTGAAACGGATGGTTCAGCCGCTCCGCGAATTCCAGCTCAAGTACAATGTGAAAATCTACGTCGGCGAATTCGGCTGCGTGGCCTGGGCAAAAGGGGCGGAACAGTGGTTCAAAGACTGGATTTCCATTTACGAGGAGTACGGCTGGGACTGGACGTATCACGCTTACCGCGAAGCTCTGTTGTGGAGCGTGGAGCATGCCGGTTCCTCGCGGCGCGAGATGAAACCCGCGCCGGATACGCCGCGCAAGCAGGTGATTCTGAATGCTTTAAAACGTAACAGGGAGAATAATGCAAAATGATCCGAAGGTCTCTTCTTTCGGCGCTGCTCGTGCTGGGCAGCGCAGTGCCGGCTGCCGACGCGCTCTGGCAGAACAATCTGGATACGGAAGCGGAACTGCGGCAGTTCAGCCGTCACGCCTCCGACTGGGATCTCAAAGGCGGAACCGGCGGTTCCGCATGCCTGAAGTTCCACAATGATGAACCGAAAGGCTATCCGCCCGCCGTGAACCTCGACCCCGCCCTCTTCAAAGGGAAAACGGTGGTTCTCTCTGCGATGATCAAAGCGGAGAACCTGAAGGAGCCCGCAAACAAATACTGGGGTCCGAAAGTCTGTTTCTTCTATCAGACCGCGGACGGTAAAAGCAACTTTGTAGAATGCCCGAAGTTCTACGGAACATACGACTGGAAAGAGGTTTCGCGCAAGGTGAAGTTCCCGGAAAATCTTGTGAAACTTCAGCTTCTCATCGGACTTCAGCGCTGTGCGGGAACATTCATGGTCGATTCTCTTTCCATCCGCGAAGAGTCCGCTGGGAAAAATTATGAGAAATACACGGTTTCCGGCTGGACCGACCGCGAAAAGCCCCATTACAAACCCGGCGAACCGATGCACTTTTACTTTCGTCTGCTTGATGACAAAAAGCCGGTTGCGGGCAAAGTCCGCGTGGTGATCGGCGCGGATGACGGACGGAATCAAACGTATGACACCGCGGTTTCCGCGGCGGAACCGCTGCATATTGCAACTTCGCTTTCAATCCCCGGATTTGTGATGGTCCGCGTCCAGCTTCTCGGCGACGACGGGAAAGTTGTTTCGCGCCGGAATGCGGGCGGCTCCATGCGTCCGATTCAGTGGGGACTTGCCGCGGGGGTGGAACCGGAAAGGCTCGTGCAGGGTGTACCCGAACCGGCGGATTTCGATGCGTTCTGGACCCGTCAGAAACAGGAACTCGCCGCAGTTCCGCTTCGCGTGCTCGAAAAGAAACCGGTCCGCTTGAACGGCGCATGTGATGTGTACGACGTCAAACTTTCCTGCGTCGGACCGCGTCCGGTTTCCGGTTACCTTTCAATTCCGAAAAACGCAAAGCCGGGTTCGCTTCCGGCGGAGCTCCGTTTTGACGGCTACAGTGTGCAGGGCGCGAAAATCGTGGAGTCTTCCCGTGCAATCGTCTTTTTCGTCAATCCGCACGGAATCGAGAACGGACGCGAGGCGGCGTATTACGATGCGCTCCGCAAAGGGGAGCTCAGCGGGTACGGCTTCCGCAACAGCGAAAACCTCAAGCCGGAAACGGTTTACTTTCGCTTCATGATTCTGCGCGGCGTGCGCGCGGCGGAGTTCCTGAAGAGTCTTCCTGAATGGAATGGCAAAACCTTGAAGGTGATCGGCGGCAGCCAGGGCGCATTCCAGGCGACTGCCGTCTGCGGACTCATTGACGGCGCGACGGAGTGCCACCTTGCGATTCCGTGGTTCTGCGATCTCGGCGGCATTGCGAAGGGACGTGTCCGCGGCTGGCGGCCGGATCTTCAACCCGGACTCGGCTATTACGATACGGTGAATTTCGCCGCCCGCGTGAAGTGTCCCGTGCGGATCGACGCAGGACTTTCCGATTGGGTCTGCCCGCCCTCCGGTGTGTGGATTCTCTACAACAACCTGAAGGTTCCCTTCAAATCCATGACGATGCGTCAGGGGCTCGATCATGCGGTTTACCATGGCTTCGACCGCAACGCCGTGCCGCGTTATACCGTAAAGGAGTAGAACCGCGCATTCCGCCTTCCCGCAGATCTTGCATTCGCGGGAAGGCGGATTACTTTTTTTCTGAAACACTTGAAAAGGAGAGACTATGCCTGTTGTCAGCGATTATACTCCAGTCCGGGAACGGAATCTCCCGGAAACCGTCCGCCGCTTTGAGGGAATTGTCCTTTTTGACTTCGGAACCGATATGTTCGGTCAGCTGGAATTCCGCTGCTCCGCGGAAACGGAGACGGAAATAGAATGCGCAATCGGAGAAGTTCTTGCTCCGGGCGGACGTTTGAATCGCGCGCCCGGCGGCAGCCGCGTCGTATTCACCGCCGCAGTCCGGATTGTTCCCGGAAAGACGGTTTACCGCTTTCCGCTTCCGCATCATCCGGACGTTCAGCCGGGCTCGGTTTCGCTCTCCGAAGAGGTCGCCCCGTTCCGTTATGCAGAGTTTCGCGCTCCGTTTCCCGTGGAGGCGGTCCGCATCGCGTTTCATGCCCCGTTCAACGATTCCGCATCCGCATTCCATTCGTCGGATGAGAACCTGAACCGCGTCTATGAACTCTGCCGGCATACGATCAGGGCGACGACCGTTTTCGGCGTCTACATCGACGGCAACCGGGAGCGTCTGCCGTACGAGGGCGACGCCTACATCAACCAGCTCGGACATTTTGCGCTCGACGCCGATTATGCGCTTGCCCGGCGCACGATTGATCATCTGTTCAAGTTTCCGACCTGGCCGACGGAGTGGCTGCTTGCGATGCCGCTGATCGCGCGCGATTACTGGCTGCACTCCGCCGACTTCGCAAGCGTCCGCCGCTGGTATGCGGGGCTGAACTCAAAGTTGCTGCTGAATTTCACACGCGCGGACGGTCTGCTTTCAACGGAGGGGAACCGGAATCCGCGCGATATCGTGGACTGGCCGATGGCCGAGCGCGACGGCTATGAGTTCGGGGAAATCAATCTGGTTCCGAACTGCTGGCTGTACCGTTCGCTGCTTGTCATGGCGGAGCTTGCGGATGCGATTGAGTTGAGTTCCGAAGCGGAATATTTCCGTTCCCGCGCCGCGCTTCTCCGCGCGTCGATCCGCAGAACGATGCTGAAGAGCGGACGCTTCGTCGACAATTCGGAGTCGGACCACATGTCGCTTCACGGCGCGGTTTTCGCGGTTCTGTTCGACGTTGCGGATCCGGAGGAGGTTCCGGCTCTGGCGTCGTTCATCCGTTCACGCGGAATGGCGTGCAGCGTGTTCGTCGCTCAATTCCTTCTGGAGGCCTGTTTCCGTTGCGGGCTGGCTGATTACGCGCTGGAGCTCATGACTTCCGATTCGCTTCGCAGCTGGATGAACATGATACGGAAAGGCGCGACGATGGCGATGGAGGCCTGGGACGACACGTTCAAGCCGAATCAGGACTGGAATCATCCGTGGGGTGCGGCTCCGGCGAACATGATTCCGCGCGGTCTTTTCGGCATCCGTCCCCTGAAGCCCGGTTTCGCGGAATTCGAATTTGCCCCGCAGCCCGGCGGTCTGATTTCCGCTTCATACGTTTATCCGACTCTCCGCGGAGCAATTCATGCTGAAATCCGCAGGGATGTTTTCTCCGTTACGGTTCCTTCCGGCACGCTCTGCCGCTTCCGCGGCACGGTTTATATTCCCGGCGCATACGAATTCCCGCGCTGAGAGTTTCTCCGGCAATAAAAAAGCGGGGAACCGGATTCCCGAATTGATCCGGTCCCCCGCCAGGAGGAACTTAGTTCATGCTAAGTAATATATACGCTGAAATCTGAAATACAAGTCCTTAAACTTAGAATTGCCTAATTTTTTTGTTTTTTCTTTTTTGCTCTCCGAAAAGGGCATGTTTAAAATTAGATAAGAATAATTATAAGAAAAATTATCAAATAATCCTTGACATTTGCAAAACGTGTGCTAGATTAACGGACATGGAGGAACTGCCGGATCCGCTCCGGCTGAACAACAACACTTGAAAGGACTCTGAAAATGAAGAAGTTTGTATGTACTGTCTGCGGTTATGTTCATGAAGGCGACGCCGCTCCCGAATTCTGCCCCCAGTGCAAAGCCCCGGCCTCGAAGTTCGTCGAACAGAAGGAAGACGCCGCCGAGCTGACCTGGGCGACCGAGCACCACATCGGCGACGGTCAGGTGGAAGACAAAGAGGTTATGGAAGGGCTCCGCGCTCACTTCACCGGCGAGTGCACGGAAGTCGGAATGTATCTTGCGATGAGCCGTCAGGCCGAGCGCGAGGGATATCCCGAGATTGCGGAAGCCTACAAGCGCATTGCGTTTGAAGAGGCGGAGCATGCGGCGAAATTCGGCGAACTTCTCGGCGAAGTCGTTGCCCCGTGCACGAAGACGAATCTTCAGAAGCGCGTGGAAGCCGAGCACGGCGCCTGCGCCGGCAAGCTCGACATTGCCAAGCGCGCCAAGCAGCTCGGCTACGACGCCATTCACGACACTGTTCACGAGATGGCGAAAGACGAGGCCCGTCACGGCGCCGCGTTCGCCGGTCTGCTGAAGCGCTATTTCGGCAAATAAGCAGATTAAACGGAAACTCCACTGGCACTCTCTGCCGTGGAGTTTCTTTTTTTTAGAAAAATATATACTGAAATTTGCAAGTTCCTTTTTTTATGCTAATATATGCTGTTGATGTTTTTGTATGGAAACCTGTAATATTATAGGGGGCAAAATGAGTCATCCGGTTTTATTGTCTGTTGTCGTTCCAGTTTATAATGTAGAGAAATACCTGAAAATTTGTGTGGAAAGCATCCTTGTGCAAAATGTAGCTTCCATGGAAATTTTGTTGATTGATGATGGCAGCACAGACGGTTCTGGAGATATTTGCGATATTTTGGCACAAAGTGATGCTAGAATAAAGGTTGTCCACCAGCAGAATATGGGTGTTTCTGCCGCGCGAAACTGCGGTGTGAAAATGGCCAAAGGAAAGTATTTATCTTTCGTGGACAGCGATGATTTTCTGAATGCGAATATGTACACAACGATGATCAGCATTGCGGAGGCAAATCATACGGATATTGTTATTTGTGGTGTTGAGTATAAAACTCACGAGAAAACCAATTTCTCTGCATATTCATCATCAGGACGTTTACCTGAACCCGCTGGTGTTCTTTATGATGTTTATTCGTGCAAATCTCTCCTGCAGAATTTGATGTTCTGCACTCCGTGTAATAAGCTCTTTTCTGCTGACTTTATCAAAAGCAACAACTTTGCTTACAAGACTGATGTCCGGTATGAAGATTTCAGAATATGGCCGGAGCAGCTTTTTCAAGCAGAACGGCTTATGTATATAGACAAGCTGTTTTATTGCTACAGAGTTGAGCGAGAAGATTCGTTTTCAAACAGCAATTATATCTCGTATGAGGGTTTCCCGGAAGCTTTGTGCGCTGTTTTGGAATCAATGAAACATAAAGGTTTTTTTGAGAAGTTTTATTCCATTTTCTTTTCTTTCTCTTTGTTGCAGATGGTTTTGGCTCTGAACTTGGTATCTCTGAAAAACAGAAAAGTTTTATTTTGTAAACTTTTATCTGTTTTAAATGGCTTTTTTACGAAGTTTAAATGGAATGGTAAGCTCTCGTTTCCGATGAATACTGCAGCCTTTTTCGGTTTTTGCATCATTCATTATCTGCCCTTTTTCCACCTTTTCTTTTTGTATTGCCTTTGTTTTAGAGCAGCAAAAATTCCATTTGTACAAAAACTTATCCGGCGAATTCTTTGATTCGTTATTTATACTTTCCTAAGACGGTAAAATGCGCGAGCAAAGGTTGTTCCGGCTGTCAGAATGTATGTCGCCGCCATGGCAATTGCGGCGCCGATAAATCCATAGCGCGGAATCAGGAGAATGTTCAGCAGAAGATCTGCGGCAATTGCCGCGACAATGAGGAACATGCCGTTCTTCTGGTCATTTGCGGAATTCAGAAGATTGAGGTTGAACTGCCCCGCACAGTAAAATAAAATTCCTCCGGAAAGAATTGTCAGAGCCGGAGCGGCGGAAGTGAATTGCGCTCCGAAAAGAAGTGTGATAAGCCAGCTTCCCAGCCAGCGCGTGACAAGAACCAGCGGAATGCTTCCGAGTGCAAGAAGCGCATTTACCAGATAAAAAATCCGTCGGATTTCAGCATATTTTTTCTTTTGCCACAAGTCGACCGCAACGGGGAGAAACACCAGCGGAAGAACCTGCACGGTCTGCATGATCTGCATGATGGGAAGGGCTATGTTGTATGCGGCGACTTCCTGCAGATCGGAAAGCCATGTGAGACAGAATGTATCCAGGTTCGCAAGAAGCATTATGCCGGTGACGGAGCCGGTTATCCAGGTGCACAGATTCCATAGCTGGCGGAAAATCCCCCGGCAGAATACGGCCCGGAAGATCAGATGGATCTGGTATTTCCTGAAAATGAAAAATGCGCTGGCCGCAAAGGCCGCTGCGAACCCGGCAACCCATGCCAGACAGACGGAAAACGCGCCTTGCCGCGCAGCAAAACAGACGCCGGCAAGTATCAGCCCCATCTGGACGATTCCCATTGCATTGTATACGGGAAAATCTTTTTTCCCGTGCGGAATGCTCTGCAGAACAATCCACAGAGGAAGCAGCAGAACAAAAGGAGTGAACATCCTGATGGCCGCTACCGCTTCCGGATATTTGAAAAAAGCGGCGGCAAGCCGGTTGCTGAAAACAAAAAGAATGCACATCAGGACGAGACCAGTGAGTCCTGCCGCAAAAAAGAGAAATGAGATCAGGCAATTGATTCGCTTTTCCTGTCTCTGCGCAATGTACCGTGCGGTAAGGATCGGCGCAACCTGCTGAATGCCAAATTGAAAAAAGGTTGCAAGCATATTAAACAATGCGAACATGCTGTAAAAGAAACCGAAGTCCGTCTGAGACAGATTCTGAACCAGTATTCGCCGGATCAGATAGTTGATGACGCCCAGCAGGACCGCTCCGGAAAAGGAGCAAATGATTCCGCGGAAAAAGGTGAGCAGTCCCGGTGTCAGAAATTTTTCAATCGTTTTCAATGGAAGCGGAATCCTTGTCCGTTTTCTCTTTCAGAAGGGCAAGCTCCTGCGTCAGCCGCATGATGCGTCTCTGCTGCTTTGAAACGACGATCGTCAGCTGGAACAGCAGAAACAGAATTCCGCAGAGCAGGAACAGCAGCAGCGCAAAAGCCGGAGTCTGAATGCCGGTCAGTTTCGCAAGCAGGGTCAGAAGCGGGGTGAAGAGAGAGAATGCCAGAATCACAAGCCCCGTTGCAAGCCAGATCAGTGCGTAGGCTTCCTGAAGACGTTCGCGGTACATGGCCCAGCCGATCATTCCTAAAAAGAAAAGGCTGCCGCAGACGGCTATAATCTGTGTCAATATCATTGTTCGCTCCCGATGTTGTCCAGAAACTGGAGATTTTTCTTCGGACGGAATGCCGCCAGGATGACGGACAGGATGACCTTCATCATGTAATAAACCGATTTCAGCGGATTGATGGAGGAGTGTCCGTTTTCGCGGGGCGCCATCCGGCATGGAACCTCGCGGACGCGCAATCCGTTCCGGATGAACAGAATCGCCTCTTCCGGTTCCGGATAGTCGAATGCCGGATAATGGCGCGCCGCGAACAGCAGCGCCCGCCGGCCGTAGGCGCGATATCCGCTGGTGCTGTCGGTGATTGTCTGTCCGGTCAGCCAGGTGCTGAGAACGCGGAAGATGCGGATGCCGAGGCGACGCATGAAGGTCGATTTGAAACCGTCGTTTTCCGCGAGAAAGCGCGAGCCGATGGAAAGATCGGCTTCTCCGCTGATGACGGGTGCGAGAATATCTTCGAGAGCGGAAGCCGGGTGCTGACCGTCTCCGTCAAATTTTACCGCACAGTCGTATCGGTTTCTTGCCGCGTAGAGAAGCCCGGTCTGGACGCCGCCGCCGATTCCGAGGTTGATCGGAAGGTCGATGACGGTTGTCCTGTCATCCGCAAGCTCATGCAGAACCGTTTTCGAATTGTCGGTCGAGGCGTCGTTGATGAAGAGCAGGTGCGCTTCCGGAAGATATTTGCGCAAGTCTGCTGCAACCGAGGGCAGAGACGCTGCTTCGTTGTAGCATGGGATGACGATGCAGATTCTGTTTTTCCGGTTTGTGCTCATTGTTCTCTTCTGTTTCTGTTTTCTGAAAATATAGCGCGGTTTCCCGCAAAATCAAACGTGTCCGTTGCTCTCATAGCTTTTCGCGTAGAAATGAAGCAGAAAATCTGCAATTTTATGCGGCCAGAGCTGATAAAAAATCCTGCGGTCTTCCTCGAAACGCCGGTGATCCGCAATGGCGGAGGAGGTTTCCATGCTTTCCGAAATCCGGTGCTGCATGAGCCTGTGCGGATCATAGCAGAAGCGCCCCGGTTTGAACGCAAGCGAGAGCCACATCGCCCAGTCCAGATTTACGGAGTATTCCGCATCGAAGCACAGATCCGGAAGGTTCTGCAGATTGTAGGAGACCGCCGGACAGCAGATCGCATTTCCGAAACGCAGGATCCAGCGCCGCATGAATCCGCACCGCCAGCTGTTTTTCAGATAGAACGGCAGAAGGAGAAGCCTTTTGACATGCAGATAAAGCCGGTTTGCCGCGACCCGGTTTTCCGGCATGAGACGGTCCGCATAATCTGTAAAGGCAATCAGGGTATCCGGATGTTCCTGCAGTTTACGGACGACACGCTCCGCATATTCCGGGAGATAAATGTCATCCTGGTGTGCGATTGTTGCGTACGGCGTTTTGACTGCGGAGAGCGCAAAGTTCCAGTCGGCGGCAATGCCTTTTCCCGCATCCGGATTGACGCGGTATTCCGCACCGTATTCGTCCACAAGCTCCTGAAGAAACGCGGAGGGAGTGGAGGTCGCCAGGACGATGCGGCTGCGCACAGTCTGGTTGCGGAGCGATTCCAGACACTCCCGGAGATACGGGCTCTGCTTGTATGCGCATACGGCGAAGGTATGGACTGCGGAAAAATCTGCTTTATTTCTGTCCATGATCTGTTTTCCTGAAGACTGTGACGGATTCCGCGTAAGGTGTTTCGAGTTCAACAACGTCTTTGCGGGAACGGAAAATCCTGAGCTCGTCTTTCCGGCTCGTTTCAAAGATGGCGACGTCGAAATCTTTGACGCATTCCATCCGTGTGGCGGGACCCTCGTAATAGGCGTTTACAATGGTGCCGTCAATCCAGTAGACGACATAGCTGTTCCTGTTGAAAATGCGCAGATCCTTGCCCTTTTTGAAATGATCCCGGATCCATTCGCCGGCCTTTCTGTTGTCGCTGTTGCGGTCGAAGAGAATGACCGTTCCGTTCTGAATCTGCAGAATCAGGAGAATGACCGTTCCCGCTGCCGCCGGAATCTGAAGATGAAAGCGGCGGATGAGAATCCAAAGTAGTTCAAGCCCGGTCATCGTGAACGGCATGAGCAGGGGAATCAGAAAAATGTAGTAGCGGTATGAAATGTTCAGGGGGAAGAACACCATGGAATGCAGAAGCCAGATGATGAAAATCAGGATATACTCTTTTCTGAACTTCCGGAGTCCGGCGGTCGGCTGCCAGCCGGGAAGGAAACGTTTGCGCAGCTGTTCCGCAAAAAGCAGGCTGAGCAGACCGAGTGCCGCGAATCCCAGGTAAAGTTCATAGGCGCCGCGCGAGCTCTGCTTCAAAACGAGCTTCACTTGTTTGGCAATTGAAAATTTATGCTGAGACTCCTCGACTTTGACGGTCGCGAAGTTCTGCTTGTTGTCGGATAAATCCCGGAGAGGTCTTGACGGCGTCAGATATGCATGAATGAACTGATCCAGCCGCGCGTCCGGAGTCGGGTAGCCGGTGATTTGATAATTCTGAACCATGCGGGGGGAAAGGAAGAGCAGAAAGAAAAATCCGGTCAGGAATGTGTAATAAACGGAGGTGCGGAGTTTGCTTTTCCAGCTCTCATTCCAGTGAATCCGGAGGAGAAAGCAGAAGAGAACCGGGATCAGCGCCGCGCTCACCAGGAGGCCTTCGGAACGGGAGAGCGTGAACCCCGTCAGCGCAAGTCCGATCAGAACGGTTCTTCCGACGGTCTGTTTATCGAAGAACCGGAAGATAAGATAGACGAGCAGAACGATGAAGAAGTTCCGTGCCGGTTCCGGCGTTCCGGATATGCTGAATCTCAGGAGTTTCGGCGCGCAGACTGTCAGCAGAACGCCCCAAGCGGCGGAGACGGGCGTCAGAAAGCGTTTCAGCAGGAAATAGAGCGGCGGAATGAGCGCGGCGTAAAAAATCCCGCAGGTCAGAATCAGCGATTTCAGCGGATCGAGCGGTGTGAGATAAGCGATGATTCCGCCGATCAGAATCTGAAGAATCGGAAGCGCGGGATTCATGGCTTCAGAAAAATGCCCGTTTGCGAACAGCCGGGTTCCGGTCGCGTAGACATTGCCGACGTCCCGGTAGACGTCTGTCAGAAAAAACATCGAAAGAAGAGTTGTTGCAACGGTGACCGCGAAGGCCGTCCAAAGGAGCGGGGATGGTGTAATATTTCGGGAAACGGAATCCGCCAGACGGTCCATGCGTTCTCTGAAGTTTGAACGGAACATTTTTATGAAATCATCTTTCTCTGTTTGTTTTTTGCTGACAAAACAATAATATACCGCTGTTTTCAGCTGTTTTCAAGCAGAGAAAAACATGAGCCTCCGGAAACCTCACTTTCCCTTGAACGAATCGAGACGCAGAATCAGAAGGAAGCTCAGGAGAAAAATGCCTCCGGCGGAGGCGAAGTACGCGCGGAACATCGGAAGTCCCGAACCGAAAAAATGCTCGGAAAATTTCAGAAGCGTTCCCGCGGCAAGCATCGAAACGAGACTTGCCGCGACGCCCGTCAGAATGTTGATGAACATCGAGCCCGCCACCTGACGCTCTTTCGGGACGGAGATCAGGAAGTAGCCGATCATGGCGTTGTTGTAGGAGGCAATGTAGATTCCCAGAAGAAGGAACGGAACGCCGAGCATGCAGCGTGCCGGCAGCGATGCTCCGGGCGCGGGAACCAGAATCCAGAACAGGCAGACAGGAAAGATCAGCAGATATGTCAGAACCGCAAGTCCGCGCGTGCCGATCCGGCGCGTTACGGGCTCGGTCAGTTTGGAGCCGAACGCAGCCGCTCCGAATTGAAGAAGCGAGAAGAGAATCGCCGCCCGGTCGCTCACTCCGCATCCGCGTTTGAGCGCCATGACCGAAATCGGCGCAAGCATGATGTTGCCGAGGTTGAACACCGCGCCCGCGTAAATCTGTTTGCGCAGGGAGCGGTCGGCGAGCGCGGAGCGGAGCTGCGGAAGAAGCGGTTTCCGCGCCGTGTCGCGGATTGCGGAGGTCTCGTCGATCCGGCGGACAAAGGTTGAGGCGGCGATTCCTGTGACTGCGCCCGTCGCAATGATTGCGGTCAGAACCCAGATGTTGTCGCACCAGCCGACGATGAAGGTGATTGCGGCGAGGGTGATGACGCTCAGAATGTAGAACCGCGCGCTTGATTCGCCGAGCAGCTTTGCGCGGTCGGCGTCGGTCGTGATGTCGCCGAGCAGCGGCTGAGCCATCACTACGCCCGCCGCGCGGAATCCGTAGAACAGAAAACTGCCCGCGAGGAGGAGTCCCCATGCAAGATGTTCGCTGAACAGCGCCGCAACCGCGCCGGAGGCCGCCAGCAGAGCCGCGAGGTTGCGCCAGACCCAGAAGTCCGCCTGGCTCCGCGCCGCGCCGACGCATCCCGTGCGCAGCACTCCGAGCGGCAGGAGCAGATAGCCGAAGTAGATCATCGATCCGACAACCGCAATCAGCACATTCGGCGCATGCAGTTTGAGGGCAAACAGAATCACCACGGTTTCGCCGAGACAGACGTATGACGCTCCGTTGACAAGGCTGTAGCGGTTGTAGTTGATTTGGGCGCGTTTGCGCTCTTCTTCGGTGAGTGGACGGTTGAAAATCATTTTGCCGTCTCCACGGGAGCGGCGTCCATGTTAATTTTGCTCATTTTGAGTTCCTTAAAGTTGTTTTAATTTTTGATTTTTTGACATTTTCTGAATTATTCTTCCGGTTCCTGCGGGAGTTTGCAGCGTTTGCGGAATTCCTGCGGAGTGCAGTGAGCCTGGCGGCGGAAGAAGGTCGAGAAAAGATTCGGGCTCCGGTAGCCGACGGACTTGCCGATTTCCGCAATCGGGAGGTCGGTGTCGGCGAGAAGTTTCTGAGCCGTTTCGAACCGGAGCTTGGACTGGTACGCTTTCACGGTCATTCCGGTTCCTTTCGCGAACACGCGGTTGAGGTGGCGGATGCTGAGTTTGAACAGCCGTGCAATCTCCGGAACGGCGTCGGCGTCGCGGATTTTGAAGAAGAGAAGCCGCTTGATCGTTCCGATTCTGCTTTCGCGGATTGCGGGGGAGAACTGCGGAGTTTCAGTCCCGAACAGTTCGCTGAAATTTTTCTGGAAGAAGAGCATGAGATACGCAGTGATGAGAGTGCGCAGAACCGGAATGGCTGCTCCGGTTTCGTTTTCTCCCTGCATGGCGATTTCATCCCAGAGAGTTTCCAGTGCGGGATCGATGGGAAACTGATAGAAATGGCGTGCGGCGATTTCCGCAATCTTCTGTTCCGCGCCCGGAGCGTGAATCTGGATGCCGATGAGTGTCGCGCGGTGCGGTCCGTCCTTCCCGAAGCGTCGGCTGTGCAGCAGAAGGTCGGGCAGAAAAAGCAGCGTTTTCATTGCGGGAACGGAGCGGATCGGCATGTCGTCGACGAATGTGGTCATGCTGCCGGATTCGATGATGTCGATTGTGCTGAACGGGTGTTCGTGTTCTTCAATGAAGACGTCGGGATCGGGCACGGATTTGTGAAAGTTCAAAACGGAGAATTCGATGCCGTTCAGAGCAAACCGGATCGCGTGGTCGCCCACGGCGCGGTTCACATTCCGGTTGAATTTCAGATAAAAGTCCTGCATGAATTTCTCCTTTTGAATAATATATTTTCATCCCGGAGAAAAACAATGCAGGATTTTCCGGAATGTCCGGAAAAATAAAGGAGTGTCCGGAAACCGGAGTTTTTTTATCCGAGCGCGATAACCGAACCCGGATAAACGCGGAACACGCCGTTTTTACGGGGAACGACGGGAAGCGTGTTGACGCGGATCCGTTTTTGCTGTTCCGTGCTGCGCAGAAAGACCGGACCGTAGAGATGCGCTGCTTCCGGCGCAAGCGAAAGCAGGAAGGCGTCCGGAGCAATCTCTTCCAGGTTCACATGCTTGATGCGCTCCGCATAACTTCCCGTTTCGGCGAAGGTGCCGACGTGCAGTTCCCGTTCAGACTCCATCCACGCATCAAGCATGGAGCTGAAGAATTCCTTCGAGGCTACGGGCGCCCAGCCGCCGTAGCCGGGCGCGACGCCGTGAAACATGATGACCGTGAAGGTCCCCGGCTGAACCGACTGCTCATGAATCTTCGCAAAATCCTCTGGCGTTGTGTTCTCTCCGATGTAGACGCGGCGCGGTGTTTCCAGGAGATTGTTTGCGGCGAGGAGGCGTGAGACGAACTCCTCTTTTGCGCCGTACGGAGCGGTGTAGGTAACCGGGCGGGTTCCGGTGTGTTCGAAAATCTGCCGCTGGGTTTCGGCGATTTCCCACGCGAGCGTTTCAAACTGTTTTTCCTGTGCGAGGCGTTGCGGATTGGAGTGGCTCATCGAGTGATTGCCGATTTCGTGTCCGCGCCGGTGCAGTTCGCGGATGCCGTCCCAGTTGAGGCGGCGGGAACATGCGCGGTCGTTGGATTGCGGATTGATGTAAAAGGTTCCGCGCCATCCGCGCTTCTCAAGTTCGGGTGCGGCGATTTCCAGATGATCCAGCGTGCCGTCGTCAAAAGTGAGTGCGAGCATGGCGGACTTGCCGTCGGGAAAAGAGCAGATTTCAAGGTCGCTGTTCATGACGCCTCCTCAGTTTTTGTCGGAAACTTCGTGTACATCCACGATTCTTCCGTGGAAGCTGTTGACGATGTTCTGAACGAGCGGAACGTCCTTGACTTCCTGAATCAGTTCCTCCACGCTCTTGCGTTTGCCGAGCAGCTCGTCGATATTGAGGTCGGCATGCTCCGGTTCGGCGGAAGCGTCGTCCTCGTCGAACTCTTCCGCCGGAACGTCCTGCAGGAAGGATGTCGGCGCGGCCATGACTCTCCTTTGTTCCGCACGGGGCGGCAGCGGCGGAAGCCGACTGGAAAACGAACTTTCCGGCGTCGGCTCCGGTCCGGCGTCATAAACGGGATCCGGCATCTGTTCCGGGCTGGAAACCGGAGGCGGAAGGGGCGTCGGCTCCGGTTTCGGCTCCGGTTTCAGCGGATCGGAGGTTTTTTTTTCAGCCGGGGCGGGGGGGGGGACGGGATCCGGCTGCGCCGGGACGTCCGGCGCGCTCTGCTGGATGATGACTTGCGGCGGCGGAAGATTCACATATGCGGGAACCGCATTCAGCGGAGCCAGTTCGCCGTTTTGACGGATGTAATTCAGACGTGCAATCAGGTCGTCCGCCTGCACCGCGTGCGCCATGCGCATGGCTTTGAGGAGCAGAGTTTCGATGAAGATTTGCTTGTTGATCGCCTCGCGCAGGAGGAATCCTGTGCCTGAAAGCTGTTCCAGGAGGCGCTGAACGACGTCCGGACGCACCAGTTTTGCGAGTTCGGAATAGATGCGGATTTTTTCGGGATTCTCTTCAAGCACGGTCTGCGGGTTCGGGAGCAGGGCGCACATGAGCGTCCCGCGGAGCCAGCCGAGAATTTCATCGAAGAGCAGTTCCAGATTCTTGCCGGCAGAGGCGAATTCATGAAGCGCGGAGACGACTTTTGGGCGGTCGTTGCAGAGGATCGCCCGGATGAGTTCCTGCATCTCCGCGGGAGCGGTCAGCCCGAACAGAGAGAGCGCCTGCGCCTCGGAGATTTCGGAAGCGTTCCCTTCGGCGGTTCCGAAGAAGGAGATCATCTGGTCGAGCAGCGACTGCGCGTCGCGCATTCCGCCGTCCGCCGCGCGTGCGATGACGTCGATTGCCGAATCGGAGATCCTCACTCCTTCGGTGCGTGCGATGAGAGCGAGCCGTTCCGCGATGAGATTGGTTGGAATCCGCTTCAGGTCAAAGCGCTGGCAGCGGGAAATGACGGTCGGCAGAACCTTGTTGACTTCGGTCGTCGCAAAGATGAATTTCGCATGTTCGGGCGGTTCCTCGATGGTCTTGAGCAGAGCGTTCCAGGCGCTCTTGGAGAGCATGTGGACTTCGTCGATGATGTAGATCTTGTATTTGGAACAGATCGGCAGGTGCAGGACTTCCTCGCAGATTTCGCGCGCCTTTTCGACTTGCGTATGCGTTGCGGCGTCGATCTCGATCACGTCGACGCTGCTTTCATTTGCGATGGAGACGCAGGATTCGCATTCGCAGCAAGGTTCCCCGTCGACGGGATGGAGACAGTTCAGCGCTTTGGCGAAGATGCGGGCGGAAGTCGTTTTTCCGATTCCGCGCGGCCCGACGAAGAGATATGCCTGGGCGATTCTTCCTGAAATGATTGCATTCCGCAGGGTCCGGGCGATATGTTCCTGTCCGACCATGTCGGAGAACTTCTGCGGTCTCCATTTGCGGGCGATAACCTGGTAAGCCATATTGATATCCTGTTCTGTTATTCCATCAGCAGCACGGAGTTTGATTCGGGATCCTGAAGAACCCGGACTGGACGCTGTGCCGCGGTTGTTTTTTTGAGTTGATAGCCGAATGCCCGGAGGTTTTCGAATACGAGCTGCGGATCATCCGGTTCCCAGGACCACTTGGGGTTCGGGGCTGTTCGCCGGGCAACCTGTTCGAGCGTGAGAGACGCCCCGTTTGCGAGCCGGAACCTGCAGAGAAAATTGCTGTCGATCTCGGGATTTCCGAGCATGAGGGCGTCGCGGTAGAACGCTCTGCAGAGCGGCAGATTTTCGACTTGTATCAAGATTTCCGTTTCAGCATTCGGCATCAGATGAACTCCCAAGATGATTTGAACAAAAGATAGCGTTCTTTTGCATGAAATCAAGGAGGAAACGGATTATTTTTAATTTTAAAACGCGAAAAAAAATAAAAAGAGGGCTTGCAAAAGCGTAATCATGTTGTATATTAATGCCGTTATCCCGCAGCAGGGATGATGAAATCGGAGTGTAGCTCAGCCTGGTTGGAGCGCTACGTTCGGGACGTAGAGGTCGCAAGTTCGAATCTTGTCACTCCGACCATTTCTTTTTAAATGGAGATGGTTTCCGTTTTTATAATCGGAGTGTAGCTCAGCCTGGTTGGAGCGCTACGTTCGGGACGTAGAGGTCGCAAGTTCGAATCTTGTCACTCCGACCATTTAGATTTTCTTATCCGTCAACCACTTACGGCTGATGATTTTTTGTTTTTACACAACGTGCTGGCCGTCCGGCGTTTGCGCGTTCTCCGGACTACCCCTTTGTTTCGGAGAGAGAAACCGTTTTCGGCTGTTTCGGAGTCATTTACGCCTTCACTCGACGCCTTTTCTCCGTTTGCTGAATGACCTCACTTTACGTTTTTTCGGAGAATTGAGCTTGTTGCCACCGTAGCAAGCCGGAAAGTTACAATCTAATCGAAAATGGTCAAATTGAAATTTGCGAACTTTTCTCCACCGAGAAAACGGAGAACGTTTTTGAGGTCATGCAAAAAGCATGCGCTTCCCGATGTTCTGCCGCAACCTGCTTTTTCGTATGCGAAACGACAACTTTTCGATTTTTTCAAAAGAAAGCATTTGCAAAACAGACATCAAGACATATAGTATTTTATTGATGACTTTTTAACAGGAGAATCCATAATGAAAAATATTTTTTTGCTTTGACCGGAGCGGTGTTGTTAACGCTGTGTTCCTGTTTTTCGAGAACCGCGCGAGTTGAACATTTCGGAAAATCCTTGACCGCTGAATATGGACAAGCCAATGACGGTTCCGAATATGTGGATATTCGCGGAGATATGAAGCACAACAGCGCCTTGATTATGCCGAACATCAAATTTTCCGCAGAACAGGATACGATCCATATAGAGGTTGAATTAACTTTGGTAAAAAAAGGAAAAAGTTCTTTGGATTTCCCGTGGCGAATTCCCTTGTCTAAAGGAATTAACCGAATCGCATTCGGCCCGAAAGATGAAATCATTTGGCAAAGAGAACTAAAATGAAATGGACAACTGCGTTATTTGCGCTTATACTATGTATTTTTATAAGCGGATGCGAACATGATATTCAGCTTTCGGCTCTGCGACAATCGCAATGGTACAAAAAACAGTTGGAAATTGTCAATGCTCCGAAAAAAACTTTTTTGGAACCGGCGCGCTCCTTATGGTGTGGAAAAATAGTTGCAGTTCAGGACAGGATACTCACCTTGATGCCGTTCAAAAAACTTTCCGGTTTTTCCAACGTAAAAAATGCCTCTCTTGATCTTTGGGTTGCGGAAGATGACATGACAAATTTTTCTGAGGGGACATGGATTGTCGCCAGAACTGAACGTAGCTTGAAAAATCAATATTTTGTAAAAGAATACCGATTATTGCCCCAGACTGGCTCTGTCCCCCAAAAATTTGTTTCCGCTTATGAAAAAGTTCTGCTAGACGCGATTGAACACAACTGGCATTTGAATGTGGAAGTGCTTGACAAAGGGCGAACATTGAAAATATCGAATGGCGTCCCCCAAATGACAAAATTCTACGAGCCAAAGTTTATGAACGGATATACTTCGACGCGGACACGAGACGGAGTATTTTTCAGCGGCAGTAAATTTGAATATATCGTAATGGATACAAAGGGGATTCTTTTTGACCGCATTCGCTTGCAGAACACTCCCGGCGGAATGGTATGGGAGAAAGACGAAAACGATCTGTGGCATGTGTTTAGGTGCGGCTATGACTTTGATCCTCAAGCGTTTTATGAAATTACCGGTGAATCTCCGGTTATTACAAGAATGATCCGGTTCCCATGGATACGTGAATCCGTAGGAACGATTGCCAAGCATCCATCTACAATAGCTCGCCGTGACGAATTACAAAAGGCGTTTGATAAGGCCGGAATTCCTGGCAAATGGGAGATTGGCGACTTCGGCAGTATGATTTTTTACAGCGATTGCCGTGAATTTGAGCTGGATATATCGTGTTTTTTTCATAACGGCCCCTTTAAGATGTCCGGTCCGAATCCATCCGGCTTTATCTTCAGTCTGTCTGCCTCGTGTAGAGGTGCGGCGCCAATTCCTATTTATTGAATTTCAGAAAACCACGTCCTTTGGGCGTGGTCAGAGACCATTAGGCT
>ERZ1034913.45-NODE-45-length-125739-cov-8.428161_pt1 | contig 125739 bp, 108 predicted proteins | sample MGYA00520697_ERZ1034913 | MGnify/ENA primary metagenome ERZ1034913 (study PRJEB33766, sample SAMN09781786) | gut metagenome | biome: gut microbiome | host: Homo sapiens | place: Madagascar | study: EMG produced TPA metagenomics assembly of the PRJNA485056 data...
GGGTCGGGCGGGTGAGGCCGCGTGAGCGATGCAACCGTCAACGCAACCGCAGCCGCAGCGGCGGAGGCTTCGGATTCCGTCGCCGCCGGCGCCCCTCTGATCTCGCTTGACCACGTCACCGTCGAATTCGGCCGCGGCAAAAACCGCTTCCGCGCCGTCGACGACGTGTCCCTGACCATCAACAAGGGCTCCATATACGGCATCATCGGTTTCTCCGGCGCCGGAAAATCGACGCTGGTGCGCACGATGAACGTCCTGCAGCGTCCGACCAGCGGCACCGTGACCTTCAACGGAACCACCATCAGCACGCTCGGCGAGGGCCGGCTGCTACCGCTGCGCCGCAAGATTGCGATGATCTTCCAGCACTTCAACCTGATGCTATCCAGAACCGTGCTTGACAATGTCACCCTGCCGCTCATCCACGAGAAGGTATCCCGCAAGGATGCCCGCGCGAAGGCCATGCATCTGCTGGAACTCGTCGGTATCGCCGACAAGGCCAAGGCGTATCCGCGGCAGCTTTCCGGTGGCCAGCAGCAGCGCGTCGCCATCGCGCGTGCGCTGATCGGCGACCCGGAGGTGCTGCTGTGCGACGAGGCGACCAGCGCGCTCGACCCGCGCACCACCCGGTCGATCCTCGCCCTGCTCAAGGACCTCAACGCACGGCTCGGCCTGACCATCGTGCTCATCACCCACCAGATGCAGGTCGTCAAGGACATCTGCACCGACCTGGCGGTCATGAGCCACGGCAAGGTCGTCGACGACGGGTCCATCCTCGACGTGTTCGACCACCCGTCCAACGAACTGACCCGCGAGTTCATCTACACGTCCGGCAACATGAACAAGGGCATCACGCTCGTCCAGGAGCACCCGCTGTTCAGCAAGGAGCGGGAGAGCGGCAGCGTGTACCTGCTGTTCTCGGTCGGCTCCGGTGCGGAGGAGACGCTGATGGCCGACATACGCGAACGGTTCGGCGTGAGAGGCAACATCATGTTCGGCAACGTGGACGTGATTCACGGCACGCCGGTCGGCATGATCCTGGTCAGTCTGGATGGCCCGGCCGAGGCGGTCAGCAAGGCGCTCGCGTATTTCCCGACGGTCGGGGTGAGCGCGACGCCGCTCGCCGACCTGCATGTGAACGAGGTGGAGGAGAACGACAATGAATGATCTGCTGGAGACATGGCTGCCGAATGTGTCGATGATCTGGCCGGAGGTCTGGGACGCGACCTACGAGACCCTGTACATGGTGATCGTCGGTGCGGTGATCGGATACGCGATCGGCCTGGTGCTCGGTCTGCTGCTGTTGCTTACCAGACGCGGCGGGCTCACGCAGAACGTGATCGTCTACAACATCCTCGACAAGATCGTCAACATCGTGCGATCCATCCCGTTCATCATCCTCATGGCCCTGCTGGTCGGCGTGACGCGAGTGATCGTCGGCACCTCCATCGGCACCGAGGCGATGATCGTGCCGATCGTGGGCGCGACCGTGCCGTTCTACGCCCGGCAGGTCGAGAACGCGCTGCTGGAGATAGACCCCGGCCTGGTCGAAGCGGCCAAGGCATCCGGCCTGGGCACGCTCGACATCATATGGCGCGTGTACCTGCGCGAAGGGCGCGTGCCGATCATCCGAGTGTCGGCGCTGTCGTTCATCAACGTGGTCGCCTTCTCCGCCATGGCTGGCGTGGTCGGTGGAGGTGGTTTGGGTAACCTCGCGATCATCCGCGGCTACAACCGGTTCCAGAGCGACGTGACGCTGGTGGCTACACTGATCATTCTCGTCATCGTGTTCGTCAGCCAGCTGATCTGCAACCTGCTCGCCAAGCGGCTGCAGCACTGAGATTCGCTTCCTCCTCGGACCGCCCGAAGTCGGCTACGCCGACAGTCCTTCGCCAGCGGGGCGACGGCATGCCACCTCCCGCTGGCGGGAGATGGCGCGTAACGCCGGAGGGCGGTCCTTGCCACATGTCCCCTCTTTTCCCGTTCCTATATAACCCCCATCCCAAAGGAGCAATACCGCAATGAGCGCCGCACAAGACGACGACACCCGCGATGGCGTATGGGCGCCCCGGTTCGCGCCGGTCGCCCAGATCATCCCGCCGAACGTGTTCGCCGACATGGACGTGAAGGTCGCCGCAGCCGTGGCGTCCGGCGCCGACGTGATCGACCTGGCGAAGGGCAACCCCGACGCATACCCGGCCGAATTCATCCGCGACGTCGCCAAATCGTCGGTCGACGACCCGCTCAACGCGCGATACACGCCGTTCGATGGTAAGCCGGCATTCCTGCAGGCCGCCGCGAACTGGTACCGCAACGTGCATGGTGTCGAACTGGACTGGCGTTCCCAGCTGTTCGCCGTGGAAGGCGCGGTCGACGGGCTCGCCGGACTGTTCGCGATCCTGATCGACCGCGGTGACGCCGTCGCGTTCGCCGACCCCTACTATCCGTCGTACCATTGCATGTCCGTCATGCACGGGGCGGAGGAGATACTGCTGCCCGCCCGCGCCGAACTCGGCTGGCTGCCCGACCTGGACGCGGTGGACGAATCGGTGTGGCGCCGGCTGCGCATGCTGATACTCAACTATCCGAACAACCCCACGGGCGCGCAGGCACCGGCGTCATTCTTCGAGCACGCGGTGGAGCTCGCCAAGCGGTACGGCTTCCTCATCGTGCATGACTTCGCATACACGGGACTCGGCGTGAGCGACCAGCAGATCAGCCTGCTGACGGTGCCGGGCGCGCCCGACGTGTCCGTTGAAGTGGATTCACTGTCGAAGATGTACGCGATGGCCGGGTGGAGGGCCGGGTTCGTCGCCGGAAACCGGGACGTGGTCGCACGGCTCAAGCAATACCATTATCAGATGGGTTCGATGGTCACCGGCATGATCCAGGATGCCGGCGCCGTGGCACTGAACAGCGACCAGTCGTGCGTCGACGAACTGGCCCGGCGGTATGCCGGGCGGCGCGAGATCGTCGCCGGGGGACTGCGCTCGCTCGGATTCGACGTGTTCGACTCCGCCGGCGGTATCTACGTGTGGTTCAAGGCGCCTGAGGGGTGGAGCGGGCAACGTTTCGCCGACGCGTTGCTTGACGTGGCGCAGGTGGCCGGGCTGCCGGGCACGTGCTTCGGCCGCGTCGGCAAGGATTGGGTGCGGCTCAGCCTGCTGAAGGACGAATCGCTGCTGCGCGAGGCAGTGCGGCGCATCGGCGCGGCCGAGCTGTGACGATTTTGCTGTCTGCCAATCGCAGCGAATCGTTCTCAATAAGAAACGTGTGAGGAAAACGAACAAAACCACTCAACCGCACATTGTCCGGAACCCTTATATTCCGGGCAATATACGGTGTTCATGTTCGTTTTGCCGAGCGTGAGACTCGCACTTTTGTTATTGAGAACGATTCGCTGCAACGAATTGCGTCATCGGCGCGGCCAACGTCCACCTTGACACCAATACTGGATACTATGTCTCTAACTATCGGAATCGTTGGCCTGCCGAATGTCGGCAAGTCCACCATGTTCAACGCGCTGACGCGCAATAATGTCCTCGCCGAAAACTACCCGTTCGCCACCATCGAGCCGAACACCGGCATCGTTCCGCTGCCGGACAAGCGCCTTCCCGTGCTTGCCGAGCTGGTGCACACCGAGAAGATCGTGCCCGCGACCGTCACCTTCGTCGACATCGCCGGCATCGTCAAGGGCGCCTCCGAAGGCGAAGGCCTGGGCAACAAGTTCCTGGCCAACATCCGCGAGGCGGACGCGATCTGCGAGGTCGTGCGCGCCTTCGAGGACGACGACATCGTCCACGTCAACGGCAAGGTGGATCCGGCCGACGACATCGACACCATCAACACCGAGCTGATCCTCGCCGACCTGCAGACCATCGAAAACGCGCTGCCCAAGCTGGAGAAGGATCTGCGCGGCAAGAAGATCGAGCCGGCCTACATGGACGCAGTCAAGCAGGCAAAGACCATCCTTGAAGCCGGCGAGACGCTCGACAAGGCCGCACGCGAAGGCCGCTTCGACAAGGATTCCGTCTACGACCTGCATCTGATGACCGCCAAGCCGTTCATCTACGTGTTCAACGTGGACGATAACGAGCTCGCCAACAAGGAGTTGCAGGCCAAGCTCGCCGCATCCGTGGCGCCGGCGCCGGCCGTGTTCCTCAACGCCCAGTTCGAATCCGACCTGACCGACCTCGACGAGGCGGACGCCCGCGAGATGCTGGAGGACGCCGGGCTGTCCGAATCCGGTCTCGACCAGCTCGCCCGCGTCGGCTTCGACATCCTCGGCCTGCAGACCTTCCTGACCGCTGGAGTCAAGGAGGTGCGCGCCTGGCAAATCCACAAGGGCTGGACCGCCCCGCAGGCGGCCGGCGTCATCCACACCGATTTTGAAAGGGGCTTCATCAAGGCCGACATCGTCTCCTACGACGACTTCGTGGCCGCCGAAGGCTCCATGGTCAAGATCAAGGAGGAAGGCAAGCTCCGTCAGGAGGGACGCGACTACGTCATGCAGGACGGCGACATCGTCGAGTTCAAGTTCAACGTGAGCAAGTAGGGGGTTGCAGCCCTGAAAAACGGCGGAATCTCAACGTTTCCGGTCTCCGGACACGTGCGGATTCCGCCGTTTTTCGATTACCGGGGAATGGCCGTTTTTGCCACGTATCTGGCCGTTTGTGGCCCGGATAGAGTGCCAATAGAGTGCCCTTGGGAGGGCGCTTGCGGCAGATGCCCGAAGGCGCTCCCGACAGGGAGGAACATCATGGCGGCCAATGGCAGATGACGTACGAAGGGATCTGGCGGCATCGTCCATCGCGCGGACGGGACGTGGGAGTTCCGCCGCGAGAAACACGTCTCACTCGACGTTTCACGCAGCGAATAAACCTTGACCATCCATCCGGCCGCGATGTTTAATGAAAACTCAACTATCCGGAATTTCCGGATAGTTGAGTTATGCGGGATCGCCCTCGTGGGCGGTTTCTGTTTCTTCTTGTTGGGTTTTGCCGCCATGCTCTCCGGCGTCCTCGCCCATTCCGGCCTCAAGGATGCCCTTCAACGATTCCGATGCCCGTATTTTCAGTGGGCGCTTCCCGGACTGGATGGCGAGGCCCGCGTCCATGAGCTCTCCCACGTACTTTCTCGCGCTTTGCTTGGATAGTCTGATATGGTATGCGGCATCGTTCAGCGTCATGGACTTGGTCGAGTCGAACATCTCCTCCTGGATCACGCCATATAGTATCGAGACCGCCTTCGCGGACAGACCGTGCTTCCGTTCGAGCTGGTCGCAGACCGCCCGGCCCTTGTCGAGCTGGTCGACTCTAACTTCGAGTTCGTCGATCAGCTCGTCCTGGGCCTTCCGGATGAATCCGAGGATGGTGTTCACGAAGAGCGTGAGTTCGCCACAGTTCAGCTTGTCCTCCGCCTCCATGAATGCCTTGTAGTAGGCGTTCTTGTTCTCCGCGATGGTGCGGGACAACGACAGCACGGTGGGCATGGTTAGGTCGTGGTTCAGGTACAGGGCCAGGAGATACCGACCGGTTCTGCCGTTGCCGTCGTAGAACGGGTGGACGTATTCGAACAGGAAGTGCGACATGATGGCCGACTGCAGCCGGGGAATCTCGTCGGAGGTCGCGAGATGGATCATGTCGGTGAGGAGTGCGCCTATGTTGCCTTCGCCTTTGACTCCGTTGTGGATCGCGAGGCCGTGCGGGCCTTGTATTTCCACGTCGCCTTTCCGGAACAGTTCGCCGTCCGGCTTGTCGCTCTCGTTGATTTCGTCGAGCACGACCTTGTCGTAGATGTCGCGGATGTCGGCGATTCCCGCCGGCAGTGCGGAGTCCTTGTCGGTGAGGTTCAGGTACAGCTTGGCGAATTCGCTGAACCGAGCCTTGGGGTCGTCGCCGTCCTTCCTCGCCTTGTCGGCCGCTTCCACGGCTTCCTGGGTTTCCTTGCGGGTGCTGCGTACGCCTTCCATCTCGTTGGTGGCGAACAATTCCTCGCTGATGGAGTGCCGTATGTAGTCCCAGCGCATGACGCCAGGGATTTGGTTCCAGAGCCGGGATACCCGCCGTTCCGCGAGAAGTATCTTTTCCGTGAGCATGGATGTCTCGCGTGGTGTGGCGGCGAACAGTTCGCCCAGAGGGGTGACGACCCCGGTCCTGAATGTGGAGTCCGCCTCGAGCCGTTGCCGGGCAAGCTTCGCATGGTTGTTGAAGGCGTCATTGGATCTGTCGGTATGGAACGACCGCGCCAAACTCCTATATTTCATACCCATTGTTCCGCCTCTCTTTCCGGGTTAGGCTCTTAATTGTAGAAACTATAAGATAAGACGAGAAATAAGTCAAATAAAAGTAGCCGATTGCATAATTAATATCAATTTAATCGCGATTAGACACGAAGGACGAAGCCCCGCACGGCACCACATCCGGCTTTACGCCGGATCGTCTTCATCGCCATCGTACTTATGCTCATCCTCATGCGCCGCGAAGTCGAGATCACCGCGCCTGCAGAAACTCAGACAAACGCACCGGAGCCTTAAGGCCATTGCGAATGTCTCGGATGCGTCCGTATGTGATCGTTCCATCGCAGAGACGGTCGATTTCTCTGTTTCCGTATCCGCTGCGTCGGATTAGGGCATCGATGACCTTTACGGAGGCGTAGTCGCAAGCTTGTCGTGTGACTTTTGAAAGAACGGGGCTCTGTTCCGTCATTCTTGGCGATTGGCTCTGACGGCTTTGTGACACATCCAGGCGTGTCTCGGCAGGAGAGTCGTTGTGCTGCGTTTCCGTCCGTCCCGCCTCGCCGTGTCTCACTTTGCTCCGTCAACGTCTCGGTGCCACGTCACCATTGCGGTATGAACGATTCCTCGTGCACGATTGCGGATGTGACCTCGGTCGCCGCGGTTTCGACAGCATCGTCATCGACAGCAGCGACCCCGCGTCGCCCCGCAGTGCGTCTGCGCACCCTGCGGCGCGACGATTATCCTGCGCTGATCGAGATTCTGCGGCGTACATGGTACAGCGAATGGTCAGGCGGCCAAAAAGCGGACGGCGATTGTTCCCGTCGGCTGGCGGAGGCGGACTTCCATTCATGTCTGGCGCGCTCTTCCGAGGCGACCGTCGCGGTGCTGCACGGCCGGCCGGTGGGCGTGATATTGGCGCGGGTCGACATCAATGTTCCGAAACGATTGTGCCTCCTGCCGAACCGGCACCATCGTCATACCATCAGGACATTGTTCCCGTTGCTGTTTTCGACCGCAGGCCGCTCCGGCATTGCTGAAATGCTGCGTATCAACCGTGTCGACAGACGGCTGATACGAGGGGCAAAGAACCGATACGACGCCGAGGTGACGCTCTTCCTGGTCGACGAGCGAATCCGTGGCGGGGGAGTGGGCGGCTTCCTGTTCGATGATCTGCTGGAACGGTTCCGCCGCGTTGGCGTCCGGCGGTACTATCTGTTTACCGACACCGGCTGCAATGTCGGTTTTTATACGCGTCGCGGCCTGACGCACAGGCGCGAGGAGAAGGTCGAATGGGATGACGGCGGCTCGACCGTTTTTTATCTTGAGGAAGGAACGGTATAGGCAGGCCGCCGTATGAGGCCTGCGAGCCGGACGCTCACAGGCTGACGATGTCCGCGCCGAACGGCCAGAGCGCCAGTTTCGCCATCTTGAACGACTGGATGCCGAACGGGATGCCGATGATCGTGATGCAGTTCAGCAGGCCGGCGCCCACGTAACTGAGCGCCATCCAAAAGCCGACGAGCACGACCCAGATGATGTTGGCCAGCGTCGAGCCGACACCGCCGCCGTAGCGGACGGTTTTGCCGAACGGCGTCAGAGTGAGCCCCGCCATCTTGAATGCCTGGAGGCCCAGCGGAATGCCGATGATCGTCACGCACAGCACGAGCCCGATCAGCGCCCAGCCGATGGCGATGATCAGACCGCCTAGGATAATCCACAGAATATTGCTGATAACTCTCATTCTTCCTGTCCTCGATTGTCTCCGATTGTTGTCGTGCGGTGCGCGGATGACGTGACTGGTGAATGATCTGCCGCGCATCGTCGCACTGGTTTCATTGTGGCATATTGTCAACAGGATGGCTCACTGACGAGTGCCTGTATGACCGGTTCTTCACACAAGACGTAGCCGTCGGTATGTCGGAAATACTGCTCGGCCGATTCCGCCGGTCGGAGTGAGTTCAATCACATTACGCTGATAAAAGACCGAAAACCCTTGTGCATGGGGCGCATCACCGATAGTGTCGCGTGATATGGGAACCCAGACTACGAATACAGCGTCACAATCCACGACCAATGCGCAGGGGAACGGTAGCCTTCCGCTGCCTCAGTCAGATCGTGATGTGGAGCATCTGCAGGGACACTGGCTGCTCGCCCGCATCGGTAAGCGCGTTCTGCGCCCTGGCGGCAAGAAGCTGACCGGGCGCATGCTGGCGAAAACCGAGTTGGAAGGCAAGGACGTCGTCGAATTCGCGCCCGGCCTTGGCCGTACCACGCAGCTCATTCTTGAGCGCAAGCCGAAAAGCTATCGCGGCGTCGACCGCGACCCGCAGGTGGTGGACATCATCACCAAGCTGACGGCCGAGAATGCACCGTCCATTCCGACGAGCTGCGCTCTGCACGACGCAGCGGACACGGGGTTGGAATCCGAAAGCGCCGACGCCGTGATCGGTGAGGCGATGCTCACCATGCAGACTGAGCGCGGCAAGCGGGCCATCATCGCAGAAGCCTACCGTCTGCTGCGCGCTGGCGGCACCTATTCGATTCACGAGCTTGGGCTGCAGCCGGACGATCTGCCTGAGCCGGTCAAGGACGAGGTGCGCAAGGCACTCGCCCGCAGCATCAAGGTCAACGCCCGTCCTCTCACCGAGAAAGAGTGGCGCGAGCTGCTGGAATCCGAGGGCTTTGAAGTGCTGTGGAGCGGCAAGGAGCCGATGGCGCTGCTGGATATGCGCCGCAATCTCGCCGATGAGGGGCTTGGCGGCGTGCTGCGCATCCTGCGTAATATGTTGGGAAACAAGGACATCCGCGCCCGCGTGATGAACATGAAATCCACGTTCCACAAGTACAGCAAGGAGCTCAACGGCATTGCGTTCGTGGTGCGCAAGCCCGCGAAGTGACGATGCGCCGGCCGACAGCCGGGCGGATGATTCCGCCGGCGGCCGTGCTGGCAGATAATGATGGTGGATGGTGTCGGAAGATCAGCCGCGGTTCGATGCCCGGTACGGCGTCCGACATTGATATGCACTGATATATGTGGATGCGCGTCCGCGCAGCAATATGCGGCGCGAACGCGCAACAAAACGATACGGCAATGTAACGAAGGAGAACATCATGGCAGATGAGAACGAACAGCAGTCCGCATGTGAGGCGGGGCGTGACGAGCAGCACTGCAAGTGCCGTCAGCGCAGGGCCGCGGCCGAGGCAGCCGCAGCGAACGCTTCGGCCGCTCAGCAGACGGCCGCCCACCATTGCAAGTGCAAGCACGACGGCGCCGCGGAAGCCGGCGAAGGCGAAGCGCACCATTGCAAGTGCAAGCACGGTGATGCCGAGGAATCCGGTGATGAGCAGCCCAAGCACTGCGCGTGCAAGCACGATGCCGAAGGCCACGCCATTTCCACGGAACCGCACCTGGGCTATGTGGCCGATCTTGCATCGCTGATCGAGATCCAGCAGGAATCCACCGTCTCGCGCGTGGTGATGCGTGAGGACGGCCTGCGTGTCGTGCTGTTCGGTTTCGACAAGGATCAGGCGCTGAGCGAGCATACGGCCGCCATGCCGGTGACCATTCAGGTGCTTGAGGGCAAACTGCGCGTCGGCGGCGAAGGCCGCGAGGTCGAACTCGTACCCGGCGGCGTCGTCTACCTGAGCGCCCGCCTGCCGCACACCGTCTACGCCGTCGAACCCAGCAAGATGCTCCTGTCGATGTTCGACAACCGCGGCTGAGGATAATTCGGGCCACCTGTATTGTTGCGTAGCCGCTTGCCGCTCCGATTACATCGCCGGAGCGGCAAGCGGCATAGTGGTGAGATGACCGTGATACGCAATGGGCGGCGTCGAATTTCCGGCAAATCAAAAATCAAATTGACGCATGAATCTCATACGAGGCATAATCGGGACAATCGTCTATAGGGATTGAGAAGGAATGCGTTTTTCCGTCAAAAACCGAATCGATAATCTGGACATCCCCGTAGATGATGTCGCCTTTCTTGTTGCGTAGCACGACTGTCACATACGCCCCATTTAGAATGGAATCGTAGCCGGTGTTTTTGGCTTTGATCTCTCCATTGAATAAGGTACGGCTAAAACTATTATGCGACACCGAGAGATTTGACGTTGTGAAGGTGACGACATCATGTGATTGCCGGATATTGGTGCCGCCACGTTGGCTTACGGAGAATTCCACACTTTCCGGAGTTTCGCTTCCGGGGCCATTGCCAGCTTGTCCGACAAGATATATGGTCTGCTTCGGGAACGATACTTCCCTGAGGTTATCCTCAGCGAACAGTATCGAGCCGTCTTTCGCGCGCCCGGTGATGCTAATCGCAGGAAACTCGACCTGCAAGGTGCTGCTGGTGTTCTTTACCGCGACGGCATAATGGATATAGCCGGCACTGTCCGCCGACCACCCTGATTCCGTGATTTTCAGCGGGTTCTCCGTTGTATCGCTCTGCGTATTGTCAGTGCTGTCTCCATCCGTTGTCTGCCCGTTCGCGGAGCCGTTGAACTGATTGCTGTCGTTCGTGCCATTCTTGCCCATCTGTTGTGCGTCTGACGTATTGCTGTGAGATGATGACGTAGTGCTGCTGTTCGGCGTGGCCTGTTTGCCGGTTTTGAACACATTGCCGAGAACCAGCATGCCGGCTATGAGCGTGGCGATCAGAATCGCAGAGATGGCACCGATGATAATCGCCTTGCGCTTGGAGCGCTTCCGGGCCGATTGCGGCGCGACGTTCACGATGGCGGGCCTGGCGATGTTCTCATTTTGCTGTGCAGGCTGTCCCAGTATCGCGCGGCGCAGTTCGTCGGCGCTTTGAATACGGGCGCTCGGTTCGAATGAGCACGCCCGGTCGATGACCGACTTCAGCTGGGATGGCACCACATGGGGGTCGGCGAGCAGCTGGCCGTATCGCTTGTCGTCAGGGTAGACGCCGGTCAGCATGTATCCAAGCAGCCGTCCCAGCGAGTACACGTCCGATCGGGCGTCGGTCTGTGCGAACCCGAACTGCTCTGGGGAAGCGAAACCGTAGGTGCCCAATGCCGTGGTGTCGTGCGTCGCATTCGCCGCGACGGTCCTGGCGATGCCGAAGTCGACCAGATGCGCTCCGTCGTCGGCGACAATCACGTTGGATGGGGTGATGTCCCGATGGATGATGCCATGCCGGTGCAGCTCGGTCACGGCATCGCACAGTTGGCAGATCAGTTGTGTCGCCGTGCGCTCAGGAAGTTTTCCCTGTTGCTGAACGACGTGCTCCAGAGGCCGCCCCGATACGTAGTCATACACCACCACGAAATGATCGGGCAACTCGTATGTTGCCTCGACGTGTGGCAGGCGTGGGTTCGTGCAGGCGCTGAGAGCCGCCCATACGTTGCGTTGGGCCAGCTGGGATGGGATCTTCTTGCGCACGAACGGACCGATGCCGTCGATGCTGACCAGTTCGGTGACGCCGCCCTGACCGCGAGCGAGCGTGCGCTCGACGCGGTAGGCGTCGTCGATCCCCATCGCGTGCGCGGTCTGCTTATCGTCCATCTTGCTCCCCAGTCCTGGTCGTTACCCGCTATCCTAACCCGTTTCCGATCGACATGCTCTATGGCCTAAGATTCCGCCCCCGCTGGCGGAGACAAGCGCACGAGTGATGTGCTAAGAATCTCGCCCCCGCTGGCGGGGGCTCCCGCGAAGCGGGTGGGGGCGTCGCCAGCTACCTCCCCGCACTAGTCCTTCGGCACCAAGGTATCCTCGCCCATCCGATACAGTTCATCGTCGGTAGCGGGAAGGTCCCGGCCGTTCTGAATGCACCAGATGATGATTGCGTCGCGCCGTTGCTTGCAGTAGAGCTCGCTCACGCCGGCAAGCCGCAGCAGCCGCTGGGTCTCGCGCAGGTCGCACCCGAGCCCGAACGCGAGTCTGATGGCGTTGTTCCTTCCCGGCCGGGATTTGCCGGCGAAAATATCGTAGATGAACGTCTGATTCATGCCTGTTTTTTCTGCGAGAGGGTTGCGCTTGATTCCGCTTCTGTCGAGCAGTTCGTTCAGATAATCGGGTAACGCACGATCTGTGATGTGCTCCTCGTCGAGATACGTTTCGACCTTGGCACTGTGAAGCAGCCGGTCAAGCAGCTCTTCGGTCAGATGCTCTTCGGGGGTGTCTGCCATGTTGCGCTCCTCTTGTTATGTCGTGTGATTCTGATGTTTCAGCGTAGCGAGACTCGCCCGGCGAAACGCCGGAGAAAAATTCAGTTGGCAACTGATGCGGGGCCATGTCGCCATCCTGAAAATTGACGTTGCCACTGCCGTAAGGGCACGTGGCGGAAAGGGTGGATTCAACTCAGATTGACTAGCTAAAATAATTACATAATGCTAATTTGCGTACATATTCACAGCGACATACACTAAGTGATGAGTACAGCGACATCAAGTGGCTGACGAGAGAAGGATGTGACAATGAACGAACGCAGCCGGTTTGCCATCGAGGTCGGACTGGCGGTCACGCTCGCATGTCTCGCCGTTTGCGCGCTGGCGATGTCGCTGGCAAAGAAAGAGGAAGAAGAAAATCATGACAAACGATAGTCAACAGCCGGCACCCTTCCCCGCCGGCGGCAATCAGCCAACGACTTCGGGCAGTAATGATGCGCCCACCCAATTCATTCCTCCGACCGAACAGTCTGTGCCGCCGACGCAGACAATGCCGCCAGTTCAAGATGTTCCCGCCCAGACTCCGTCGTACAACGATCGTGTGTATGCGACCAGTCTGCAGCAGGTAATGCAGGCCGTCCACGACCAGCTGTCCACCAGCGCCACGTTCACCGTGGATGAAGAGAACGTCGCTGAGGGAACGGTGACATTCCACGCATATGACGGAGCCCAATTCACGCTGAAGGCCAGCGCTCAGGGTGCTGACGGGACGGCCATCAAACTGGACGTGACCGGTGATGATGGTGGCACTCGGACCGCTGAATTCCTGTCTGTTCTTGATCCGGCACTTGCTCTGCCCACAGCGGCACCCACCGATGCGGCGAATGCCCCGAAGAAGGAGAACAAGGCCCAGAAGATTTGGAAGATTTTGAATAATCCTCAGTTCACCGGCGCTTCTGGTAACCGCTCTAAACTCGCCATTGCGGCACTTGTATACAGCATCCTGATGGTGCTGAGCACGTTCGCGCCGGCGGCATTGGAATGGGGAATGTTGTTCTCCATGGCGTTCGGATCCTTGTTGCTGACATTTGCTGCGTTGTATGTAACACGTCCCGGCGGCAAGGTGACTGGTCAGCTGTTTGCTTGGATTGCCGCAGTACTTACAGTGTTGGGTTTTGTCATTGGCAGTGTAGGCATTGTTGTCTCCGGAGCTCTCGAAAAGGTCGCTCCGGCCGCCGCACCGGAAATTGTCTCCGGAGCTCGCAAAAAGGCCGCTCCGGCCGCCGCACTGGAAATTGAGTGCAAAGCTTTCTCTTGGCCAAAAACCAATATCGGAACCAAACTTCCAACCCCGGAATCTACGACTGGTGGCAATTTCATTGAAGATGATGACATGCTCTCTATTGATGTGTGTGATACCAATGATGAACAGTATGCCGCGTATATTGATGCTGTTCTTGAGAAGGGCTTCACTGTAGATTACAGTCGCAGTAACAGATGGTTTAGCGGTGAGACCAAGGATGGCTATTCCGTAACGATTTCACGTGATGAGTCGAATAAGGACATCATGTCGATAAGCCTGTACGGTCCTGATGATTCATCTACATCAGATACCAGCACAAGCTCTGATACATTTGCGAGTAATTCAAGTAATTTTCCATCGATTCCGGCTCGCTCAGCGCCAGCGACCTCGCGTACTACAACGAGGTCATGGCTCGATGCACGCAGAAACTTGCGTCCATCAGCCAGTGACGCGGTATTCGGCACTCCGCCAATCCACATAAGGAAGAAGGACAGCAATGGGTTTTCTCGATCAGATCCAAAACAAGCAACAGGCGTTCAGCAAGGCCATACCCGGCACGGAGGCGCTGGCCGGTACGTTGAAGGACACGTTCGGCGCGTTTCGCAATGGGCTTGGCATCGCCGAGACGCGGTCGTCGGGAACCTGTGAGGGATGCGGCGCGCCGCTGTCCGGCCATAAGCGCGAGGCGGTTCGCTGCGAATACTGCAATCGCGAGACGCAGCTGAACTAACCGACCGAACCTGTGCGCTGGGCGGATGCGCCGTCATGCAGGCAACACGCATGGCGGCGTATCCGCGCTTGCGCGAGAAGACGAGGAGAAAGCACATGGCAATCATCAAGGCGTTCGCGGGCGCGCTCGGCGGAACGTTCGCGGATCTATGGAAAGACATCATCACTGCCGGTCGGTTCGACGAGTATGTAGTGGTCGCGCCGGGAGTCCCAAGAGGCACGAACAACGGACGCGGGTCGAACGAGTACGGTTCCGAAGGCGTCATCAGCAACGGTTCCCACATTTATGTGCCCGAAAACACGGCGGCCTTCATCTTCTCTGAATCCGGCATCGAGAACGTGATTACCGAGCCGGGCGGTTACGAGTACCGCGACGGCGAGAAAAGCGTGCTCGCCGGTGACGGCATCGGATCGCTGTTCAGTTCGGTCGCCAGTCGATTCACATTCGGCGGGCAGCCGGTGGAGACGAAGTATGTGGCGTTCGTCAACCTGCGTGAGATCCGCGGCATTAAGTTCGGCACTCCAGCGCCGCTGGTCTACAATGACAAATTCTATGGCGTGGATTTGGAGATACGGGCGCGGGGCACGATGTCACTGAAAGTCACCGACCCGGTTCGCTTCGTGCGCAATTACGTTCCCGCCAACGTAACGTCGTACGCGTTCGACAATCCCAAGGCTAGGGAACAGATTCTTTCCGAATTCGTCCAGTCGTTCATCGTCGCCATCAACTCGTTGTCCGATCAGTATCGAATTTCGCAGCTGCCGGCCCATGCGAACGATATCGCCACACGCGTGCGCAACGATGAGACGAATGCGGGGACGTGGAGGAATCGCTTCGGATTCGAGGTGTCCGGCGTCGGCATCGAGAGCATCGAGTTCGATGAGGAGTCTCGCCAGCTCGTGCGCCAATTCGCTTCGAACAAGATGAATGTCTCTGCGTACGAGGGCGTCTCGCAGGCGGCCGGCAACATGGCCGCGCAGCAGCAGATCGCCCAAGGCATCCAGAACAACGGTTTCGGTGATGGCGGCGGCATGCTCCTCGGCATGAACATGGCTCAGGCCATCAATCCGATGACCGCGGCGCCGGCAGCGCCGATGCCGATGGCCGCGCAACCGCAACCGCAGCAGCCGCAGCCTCAAGCCGCACTTGCAGCCGAAAGCACGGGCGGTGCCGATACGGCAACCTCCGGAGCCGGCGCGGCAGCGCCCTCGCACGCCGCCTCCATGAGCGTCGCAGAACAGGTGGAAACGTTGAAGAAGCTCAAGGAACTCGTCGACATCGGCATCCTCTCCCAAGAGGAGTTCGACATGAAGAAGCATGAAATCCTAGGCCTGTAACGTTTTTTTCTGCCGTAACGAATCGTCAAATCTCCCGGTGCATGAAGAGCCTTGCCTTCATATGCCGGGAGATTTATATTTCCCTGTTCAAACGCGCCGCCACATGATGCAGTCGCAGTCGCGCTGATGCGCGAAGAGAATCCCGGACTTTTCCGGAAGTTGATCGAGATGAGGCATTGTTCGTGGCAGCGGAAATAGACACGAATCGTCATGCCGAATCAGTACGACTGTCGATGATCGGCCTTGTTGCGGTCTGCAGCGCGGTCCGCTCTGTCAACGTCTGCTGTTTTTGCCGGGCTTGCCGTTGGGAAACAGCAGATAGGTGAGAACGCCGGCGGCGGTGCCGCTGGCCAGAGCCGCGGTGATGACGGCAAGTGCCTGCATGGCCGTGCTCAGCGGTCGTTCCTTGTTTTTGCGTGCCCGTCTGCCGGCAGCCGGCTTGGATGCCGGTGCGACCGGCCGTGCATCGTCTGCTTCGCTGGGAGCGTCAGGCTCGGTAGCGCTGTTTGCTTTGGTATTGTCGGCTGTCCCAAGCTCCTTGATGCGCAGTTCAATCGGATCGTCAACAAGGGTCTTGATGATCTTCGCCAGTTCGCGGTTGCCGCATTCGGCGATTTCGGCGCTGAACACGGTGCGCAGGGCGAGGTACTGCAATTTGGTCATGGGACTTCGGCCGGTCTCCAGATTGGAGATGGTCTGCCGTGCGACTCCTAGCTCGTTGGCCAACTGCTGGGTGGTCCATCCCGTCACTTTGCGAAGCGCCCCCAGATTCTCCTGAAACTGGCTGATCCACAACTGTTCGATTTCCGACGTCGCCAATGCGCACCTCCTTTCGCACAGTCACTAGTGTACGTTACGAATGACTGAAGCGTATACCGGTCGTGTGACGTACGGTCTATGTGGAGCATCGGTCCACGCCGTCCTATGCTTGGAACATGGAGTCAGCCTGCTCCCGATTGTGCCGGGGCATCCGCCTGATCGTGGCGGGCAAGGCGACTGTTCAATGACAAGGAAGGCTGTGGAATGCGCATCAGCGACGAGGAGTTCGAGCACGAGGTCGAAACGGCCATCGACAGTCTTCCGGACCGGTTCAAACGCGCGCTGGACAATGTCGGTATCGCGGTCGCCGACGAGCCGAACGAGCGTGAGCGGGCGACGATGCAGCGCCAGTGCGATGAGCTGCTCGGCCTGTACGAAGGTGTGCCAATCACGCGGCGCTTCACCGGATACAGTGGCGTCATGCCCGATATCATCACCATATACAAGGGCCCGCACGAGCGCGTCTGCGCCACGCGCGACGACCTGCGCCGGCAGATTCGCAAGACAGTGCTGCATGAACTCAGCCATTATTTCGGTTTTGACGACGATTATCTGCACGCGCACGGCTACTGAGGACATCCGACCCGCCGATTTGTACGGTATATGAACTTTGGGGGGTTGATTCGGGGCTCTCCGAACATCTATCTGCGTTTCAAGGGGTTGCCAAAACACGATATGCAGGGTATTCGAAGCTGTATGTTGCTGGAATCATGCGGTTTTGGGAGCGTTTATACTTGAGCACCACCCCCTCGAAACGCAGATAGATGTTTTGACGCATCCGAATCAACCCCTCGAAACGAAGATAGCCTCTGGATTTGTCGGCTGTTGGCGTTTTTCGGCGTGATTTCTTCTCCGATGCGCACTGATGCCGATATGGGGCGCCCGCATCGCGAAGGAGCGCGGACGTTTTTGTTGATTGTATGCGCGTTACGTGCGGATATGGGATAACCGGCAATCGGGCGAATCCTGTCTGATAGGGTGAACCACTATCGGGGGATGTTAGGTTTCGATGAAAGGAATTCATTATGCAGCAGATTCAGTACGTTTGCGTTAAATGCGGATGCCGGTCATACGACAGCGACCAGTTCCAGGCGACCGGCGGCGATTTCGCCAAACTGTTCAACGTGCAGAACAAGAAGTTCGTCACCATCTCCTGCCGCCAGTGCGGATACACCGAGTTGTATCGCGCGCAGACCGGCACCGGCATGAACGTCCTCGACTTCCTCGTCGGCTGACGTCATGACGGCATAGGGGACCTCCCGCATCCCGGCCCGATCGGGGGGCGGCACATGACGGGAGGCCTGATCAGGCTGATATCATCAAACAACCACCATACTCACCGGCAAAGGAGACTGACCTTGCACATGCAGTTCGTGCACGCCGTGTTGTCCTTGCATATTGCTCAAAACTCGCAGATCTCTCAAACATCACAGACCGTGCGGTCCGGATTCGACCAGTTCGTCCTGTGGTATGGCAATCTGCCGCAGCTGGCTCAAACCGCGATCACCGTCGTCGTCGGCGCGATTGTCGCCTATCTGGTGTTCAAGATCGTCGCCCGTCTTGTCAAAGGTCTGGTGACGGCGGTCATCGCCGCGATTCTGGCATTCCTGATCAGTACGGTTCCGGGTAATCTGCTGCTGTCCAGCGCGTTTGACCGCATTCAGCAGGAAGTCACCACGCATCTGCCGTCCGACATCAAGGACCAGTTGGGCTGAGTGTGTGGTGTGCTTTGTGACGCGTCACATTGTCGATTTCGGCGATATGACGCGATGACCGTCATTATTCGTCAGATGATGATGCCGTTGACGTGATCGATTTCGTGTTGGATGATTTGCGCGGTGAATCCGTCGAAGGCAGTCGTGTATTCGCGCCCGCTGCGAGCCTGATAGGTGACGGTGATGCTCTGGTAGCGTGTTGTCGGACGTTCGCCATCCAGTGACAGACATCCTTCGGCGGTATCGAATGGGTCGCTCCCAGCAATGATGCGCGGGTTGAACATGATTGCGTTGCGGTTGTTTTCCTTGTCTTGGAACACGATGATCCGCTTTGCCACGCCTATCATGTTCGCGGCCATGCCCACACATTCGCCGCGATGCGCCGACAGCGTGTCACGCAGGTCGGTCGCGGTGGCGCGGTCCTCGTCGTTCGACGGGTCGGCAGGGGCCGATGCCTGCGACAGAAAAGCGACGGAGGTCATGATCGGTTGTTGCATTGATACTCCCGTGTCGTCGGTGGATGCCGGTGTTGCGGCGCCGGATTCGATGTCGAGTTATATGGTACGCCATGCAATCCCGCAGCCCCCATTCCGCGCGTAGTCCCATTGGCTGACTTTCCCGCGGGACTATGAGCGGATGTCCGTGCCGCGGCGTGACCCCTCATCCGGCGAAAGTCCCGTGTGACGACCTTGAGATGGGACTTTGGCGGGATGAGATGATGAAATGGAGTGGGGGGTGGATGCGCGATGGTGTGACTGCCGGCGCCCGTGCGACTACCATGGGTGACGGAACATGACATTGAAACGTGATTCGCCGGCCGCTCTGAAGCCGGTGGCGAACGCAAAACACGAACACACAAGAGGGGAGTGAGTGCGATGAGGATCGAACATGCGGTGGCCAGTCTGCCGGCCAATGGAAGCGGCCCGGTGTTCTTGCTGTTGCACGGCTGGGGGTCGAACGAGCATGACCTGCCGGGATTGTTGGATTATTGTGCGCCCGGCGCCGATTACGCGTCGTTGCGTGCGCCGGTTTCGTACGGCCCGGGCTACACGTGGTTCGGCTCATGGGATTACGAAGGCGTCCCGACCGGCGAATCGCTCGATCGGCAATCACGCCAAGCCGGCGAGGCCATCGACGCATGGGTGGCCGACAGCATCACCCCGGAGCGCCCCATCGTGGTCATGGGCTTCTCCCAAGGCGGTCTACTCGCCGGCGAGATGCTGCGCGTCAATCCGAAACGGTACGCCGCCGCAGTCAGTTTCTCCGGCTTCCTCGCACATGGCGAGTTGCCTGGCGACGACGAGCTTGCGCGACTGAAGCCGCCAATGTTCTACGGCCACGGCTCTGCGGACGACATCTTCCCCAAGTCCGAACTCGACGCGATGAGCGCGTTCTATGCCTCGCACACCACGCTCACCGAGAAAATCTACCCCGGCATGACGCACAGCATCAACATGCCGGAGCTGCGTGACGTCGCCGCGTTCTTGGAACACAACGGTTTCGTACGGCCTCGCATCTGGTGACGATAGCCCCATCACCCCACGAACTTCAAGGTCAGCGGAACCGTCTCCGCGAGTTTGTCTCCGCTCGAGCGTTCGCTGGTCGGATACGTGATTTCGATGGCCGCGATCTTCCCTCCGGTGACGACTTCGCGGATATACGTGATGGTTCCGTTCTGCTCATAGCTGAGGTACACCGATTGGCCGGCCACCTGCTGGAGCGATATGTTCGCGTTGCCGCCGAGATTCTCCTTGAGCCAGTCGAGCTCCTCCTGCGGGGAGTGAGACAGCGCGTTGTTGCTGCCCCACACGCTGATCTGCGTGGAGCCGGACGTCGCGTCGAACTTGCGACCGTCGCCGTTGTCGGACTCCTGCTGCCACTTGTAACCGGCAGGCACGTCGACACGGTACGAGAACCGCGCGTTCGTGTAGGTTCTCGCACCGGATTGCGATGACTGGGATTGCGATGAGTCATCGGATTCAGTGGTATCATCGCCGTTGCCGTCGGAAGAGGTGCCGTCGTCAGGCGACGAGTCGGAGCCGTCTCCCTGCCGCCCGCCGGATACGGTGGCCTCCTCGAACTGGCTGAAATCGACCGGCTGCTCGACCAGATAGTACACGTTGTGGGCGTTGGGCGCCTTCTTGAACGGCTGCATGTTGGTGCCGGGCGCGTACGGGTTGGGCTTCCGGTGGAAGGCGTCATTCGTCGCCTTGATTTCCGGGTATGCGGAGTTGTCGCGGCGGATGAGATACGGGCGGTCCGCATAGGGCTTGTACGTAGTCGAGCCGTCGAAATATCCGTTGGATTCCAGCTGGTCGAGGTTGGCTCCGACCGGCATCACCACGAAGAAATCACGAGCCGCGTATTTGAGATATTTTTCGCTCATGGCCTGTTCGGCGGTTCCATCCGAGCCATCCTCGACTTGTTTCTCCGACGTACCGTCACAGTATGTCGGCCCGTCGCCCACGTAAGACGTGGTGCCGCATACGGGCAGTCCGAAGCCTGCATACAGCTCCATGGCGCCGGTATCGCCCTGGATCAGGAAGTCCTTCATTGCGTTGTAGTAACCGCCGGAGGACGGGTTGCAGCCGCTGATGTCCTGCGAATACGTGCAGAGGGTCAGCTGGTCGAAGAAATCCGAGGAACCTTTGCCGTCGAGCACCAGACCACTCGGGTTTGGATCGGTCTGACCGGGTTCCAATGTCAGGCAGTCGCCGCCATCGGTGCAATACTTCCCTGCCAGAGCCACGGTGTTCGTCATGAACTTGTCCGATCCCCTGTCGGGAATGGACGTGCCGACCACGTCGTAGCGTTTGCTGGCATCCACGCCGTAATACAGGGTCACGTTGGTCTCGCTGGTCCGCACGCCGATGCCGGGATCGGCTCGGACGATCTTGCCGAGATTCTTTCGGCTGGAGAAACGCGGCTTGAGCGTGACGTCGAAGCCCTGTTGCTGGAGCTTTGTTTTCGCCTCGTCCTTGTCCATTCCGGCGATTTCGACGGGTATGCCGTCACCTGTGATCCCGACTCCGAGATGGATGCCGTCGTTGGTGTCGCGCACCGGCTCACCGTCCGCGGGCATGGTGACGGCGACTTTGCCGGGATGCTCCGAGACGACTTCGTGCTCGACGACTTTAATGCCCATTTTCAGTAGCGCGGTTTCGGCCTTGCTTGGTTCAGAGCCGACTGTGCCTTCGGGTACGCCGGGTCCCATCGATTCGATGACCGTCACCGTCGTGCCCTTGGGCAGACGGTCGCCCGCCTTGACTCCTACCAGACCGAGGCACTTGCCCTTGCCCAGGGCGTTGAACATCTGCTTCTTCTTGACGAGAAAGCCTTTGGCCTCCAGCTCACGTGACACTTCGGCTGCCGTGCGGTATCGGGTCGTCGGCACGGTGCGCGGGCCGATCCATTCCAGTTTCCTCGCGGCGAGACCGAACCCAGTTCCAGCGAGAACCACCAGTACGGCGATGATCGCCGCGATGAGTTTCATTCGTGGGCGCTTGGCGGACGGCTGCGCGGCGGCGGATCCGGTGGGATTGGCCGGTGGCGTGGCGGAGTTTCCGGCGGGGACGGTCGGAGGTGTGCCGGCATCGCCCGCATTCGCTGCGAATGCGGCAAAACCATCGTCGGATGCCGTCTCGGATGCTCTCGGAGGCGATGGAACCGGTGGCTGCGCCGCCATGTTGCCATAGCCCGACACGGGTATCGGAGCGGTCGGTATCGCAGGAGCGCCCGGCGCTCCAGCGGCGGATTGCCGCGGAGCGCCGCACTGGAAGCAGAACCGACTGCCCTCGTCATATGGGGCACCGCAATGCGGACAATATTCCATGATCTCCCACCTCTCTCGCAGCGTTGCTATAAGCGCCATGATATTCCAATGCGGCCCGTAGCGGAACCATAGTTCGGCGAGTCGCGCCGTTGCGCCAGTCGGCGTCTGGCGGCATAAAAGAACTCCGCTGATTCGGTGTGGATGTCAGCGGAGTCTGCGGGTTGTGCGGATTAGTGTTGCGGCGGCAGTGGCATGGGGCGCATTGTGTTCGGCGTTCCTCCAGCCGGATTCGTCGGAGCCGGACTGGCGAATGACGCCCTGCGCGCATGGCTGCGATTCACCACGGAAACGATGGCTCCCACGAACATGAACAACGTTCCCGCGATGATCGCATACATCCCATACGACGGGACGAGTGAAAAGGACAGGTCATTGGCGAGATTCAGCCCAGGCTGAGATGCCGTCGAGCGTACGACATCCATCTCGTGGGAAGCGGAGACGAGAATGAAGATGAGTATTCCCGCGTACAAAGCGCATAAGAGCAGGTTGAGGATGGAGAACGTCAGCGTGGCGGCGTGCAGACGAAGCAGCGCGAACAACAGGATGAACGCCGCCAGCACGAGGAACGCCCAGAACGGGAATGTGCGATCGTCGAACAGCGATGCGCTGATCGAGCTGTCCCCGTCATAGTATTTGAGGAGCTCTTCGCTGGACATGTTATTGAGCATCTGCTTGATCGCCGCGCTGTCGCCGCTGACGGCCATATACGGCAAAAAGCATCCCGCCACGGTGATCGGTTGCGGGGCTCGGCAAAATGTTGCATGGTGTCAAAAGACTGACGGGAGGGGTCTACGCGACCTCAGGGCGGATGGAAAATCCGGTGGCCGACGCACACCGGCATGGCGTTCTGCCGCCGTTTCCACGCGGGTAAAAGGCACGGTTGAGCGGCGCGGTTAAGATATGGCAAACAACAGGATGGAGTCGTCCGCCCTGCGCAAGCCCTGGCCTATCATGGACAATGGAGGGTGACGCACGTGCCGCTGTACGTCAGCAGTGAGTGGAGCCGAACGGACCGGGGAGCATCGAGGAGGGGCATGTCAGCGGAATCGGAAACATCGTCGAATGTGACGGCGGAGGCCATGAATGGTGACGGGGCCACGCCGCTCGTGTCGGTCATCGTGCCGGTGTACGGAGTCGAGCGGTATCTCGACGCGTGCGTGGAAGGACTGGTCGGCCAGACGTACCGCAATCTTGAGATCCTGCTCGTCGACGACGGGTCGCCCGACCGCTGCCCTGCGATGTGCGATGCGTGGACGGCGAGGGATGAGCGGATCCGCGTGATCCACAAGGCCAATGGCGGCCTGTCCGATGCGCGCAATGTCGGACTGGCGAAGGCCACTGGCGACTATATCTACTTCGTCGATTCCGATGACATGGTCGAGCGCAATCTCATTGAACGTGCGATGGCGACGATGCGCGACTACGACGCCGATTTGGTGATGTTCCAGTTCGACACGATCAGCGAAGATGGCAAGCCGCTGACATCCTCGTACAAGCACAACCATTATGACGATGTGATCATCATGACCCCGGTCGAGGCGATCAAGGCGCAGGTCAAGGCCGAGATCGACGGGTATTTCTGGTCGTTCGTCGCGGCGGCGTCGATCTACCGCAATCACGGGTTCTCCTTCCCCGTCGGGCGCAAGATTGAGGACATGGCCCGTATCTGCAATGTGATCGGCGAGTCGCATCGCGTCGTGCGCATTCCCGAAGCGCTGTACCATTACCGCATGCGCCGCGGATCCATCACCGGCGACTGGAGCATGCAGCTGACCCGCGACTGGGTGAGGGCCACGGATGATCGCGAGACGTACATCGTCGAGCGGTTCCCCGAGCTGAAGAACTTCATGAAGCTGCAGCAGCTTATCTTCTTCGTCAACCTTGATTATGAGACGATACGGCAGTCGCTCGTGGCGAAGTTCAGCATCGACCCGCAGGACGCCGACCGGATTCGTCGCCGCATCGAGGGACTCACCAAGGACGTCGCCGGAGCGGGCGACGAGGTTCCGGAAAGCACGCAGTCGCTGCTGGATACGATGAAGCAGACGTTCGCCGAGATGGTGGAGCCGGATGCGGGCGCAGAGGCGGGCCAAGCGGCGGACGGGCAACCTGATCGCGAGCCCGGCCGCAAGCGCGAGAAAGCCTATTCGCGCAAACGCCGCCGCTACGATTTCTACGTCGCTGGCCCGTTCTTCAATCCCGAGCAGGTCGCGTCGATGGAACGCTTGGAGCATGTGCTCGACACCCACGGCAAGACGATGTTCAGGCCGCGGTTCGCCAGTGACATCGCCGAGGTCGGTCCCGCGGGCTGCTTCGACGACGACGTGAACGGCATCTGCGCTTCCAAGGCGGTGATAGCCAATCTGATGGACGAGGATTCCGGCACGATGTTCGAGATCGGATTCGCCCACTCTCTTGGCATCCCCGTGTACGCATATCGCGAGGGCCTGCGCGACGGCGACAGCATCAACCTGATGATCGCCCAGTCGGTGCGCGCTGTGTTCTCGTCGTCCGACGATCTTGCACGGTACCTTGAGACGGGGGAACATAAGGATGCGGACTATGCGCAGTTCTGACGGGCCGGGAGCGGCGCGAGGGTGAGAGGGAACGAGACACGATGAGGGTGTTCGATTTCGACGGCACGATATATGACGGCGAAAGCCTGTTCGACCTGTATATGTTCAGTGCCCGATACGAGCCGAAGGTGCTGCGGCATCTGGCTCCGGTGCTGCGATACGCGGTGCAGTACAAGATGGGGCGGGCCACGCTTGCGCAAATGGAACGCGGCGTGGGCGGCGTGACGTGCGATTACCTGCACGATGTCGCGGCTTCCCGGCGGATACTGCGACTGGGCGGCGCGGCTCCCGATGCCGGTCTCGCCGGGGAGGCCGTGATCGCAGAGGGCGTATCCGCGTTGGTGAACGAGTTCTGGAACCGGCATATGGACCGCATCAAGCCGTGGTATGAGCCGCGTCCGGATGACGTGATCCTGACGGCATCGTTCGACGTGACCGTGGGGGAGGCATGCCGGCGTCTCGGATTGAACCGTCTGGTCTCATCCACCGTGGATCCGCGGACGATGCGGGTCACCTGTCTGAATTTCAATACGAACAAGCCGAAACGGTTCCGCGAAGTCGTCGGCCCGGACACGGTCATCGACGAGTTCTACACCGACAGCCGGTTCGACCAGCCGATGATCGACATGGCGAGAACGGCGTTCATGGTCAGCGGCAACCGGATCACGCAGGTCAAATGATGCAAGCCGATCGGCAACGCCTGCCGGAACGGACGCACTGACGCTCCGGCAGGCGTTGCCGAACACGACGGAAAGGAGCGGCTCATGTTCCCCTTGCTGGACACTCTGGTCGCGGTCTACGAGATCGGCCAGTTCACGTTGGCCGCCGACGAGCTCAAGGTCTCGCAGTCCACGGTGTCGTCGCGCATCGCCCAACTGGAGCGCATGGTCGGGGCGCCGCTGTTCGTCCGCAATGCCAAAAGCGATGTGACGCCGACCGAGGCTGGGCGGTTGCTGTACCGTGCGGCGACCGGCATCGATGGCACGTGGCGCGACGCCTGCGAGCAGATCGCCCGCATGCGCGAGAGCCGTGAGCCGTTGTCCGTCGCATTCTCGCACACCACGGCGGCCGTGCTGCTGCCAGTCGCACTGCCGGTGATGGCCGAGGCGCTGAGCGGCTTCGACTGCTCGATTCGGGTGCTCAATTCCGACGCGATCCTGGAACAGACCGGTATGAAAGCCGTGCAGTTGGGTGTGGTGGAGAAGCCCATCGTCAACGACTCGGTCGATCGTGTCACGCTGCGCGAGGACAGGCTGGTGCTGGCCGGTGATCCGCATGGCGTGTGGATGGTGCGCGAGCACGGCTCCGGCGTGCGCTATTACACGGATCTGTACTTCAAGACGGTCGGCTCCATGCCGTCTCGCATGATCGAGGTCGCCAATAACGCGGCCATCGGCGCGGCGCTCGCGGCCGGTTTCGGCTGCTCCCTGGTGTCGGCGGCCGCCGTGCCGGCCGGCGTGCCGACACGGGAGCTGGGCGACGAGTTCGTGCGGCGGTTCTATGCGTTGGTGCCGCGTTCCGGTCTGACGCCGGGGCAGCGGGAACTTGCCGGCAGGGTCATTGCGGCCCTGCGCGGCTGACTGTGTCGCAGCGAATGGTTCTCAATAAGAAACGTGCGAGGATTCCTCACATTTTCGCACAAGTGAACAAGCCGACGAAGCCCGGAATTCCGGGCTTTCAGCGGTGTTTGTGTTCGTTTCCGCCCGCGTCTGGCTCGCACCTTTCTTATTGAGGACGATTCGTTGTAATCTGGCATCAAAAATATCAATACCATCCATCACTATCACTGATTTGACCGATGGCATATGACGGTAGTTCAATGGACATCATGAGAGAGTTCTGTACGAAATGGTGGAAACGCATCGCCACCGTCGATATGCTGTTCATCGCCGTCCTGACCCTGATCGCTTCGCTGATCGGCTCATGGCTCAAGCAATACCCCGGATTCAAACTGTTCGGCGCGCTGATCATCGCGCTGCTGATCGGCATGATCATCCAGTTCCCGATCCGCAAGTGGTACGTCGGTGCCAGCGACAAGCGCAAGGCCGGCGTCAAGGACGCGGCCGGGCTGATCTCCAACAAGCTGCTGCGCCTCGGCATCATCCTGCTCGGCTTCAAGCTCAACCTGCAAGTGCTGTTCACGCAGGGCATCAAGTGCCTGCCCATCGCCGCGGTCGTGGTGACGCTCACCATCGTCGTGACCTACTGGGTGGCGCGCAAGATGGGCGTCGACCCGATGCTCGCGATCCTGACCGCCGGCGGCACGGGCATCTGCGGCGCCGCCGCCGTCATGGGCCTGTCCGGCTCCATCAAGGTGCCGCCCGAGAAGGAGCAGGAGAAGGACGACGACGTGACCATGGCCGTCGCCATCGTCGCCATCATGGGCACGATCTTCGCGTTGCTTGAGATCGCGCTCGGCCCCCTGACCGGCATGACGCAGGACCAGCTCGGCATCACCGCCGGCGCGTCCCTGCACGAGATCGCCCACGCGGTCGCCGCCGGCGACGCCTTCAACGCGGTCAACATCGCCACCATCATGAAGCTGTCGCGCGTGCTGATGCTCGTGTTCGCCGCCATCATCATCGCCATCTGGTGGGAGAAGAAGCATTCCGAGGTCGCGCCCACCGGCAAACGCTCCGTCGCGTTCCCCTGGTTCATGCTCGGCTTCATCGGCGCGTCCGTAATCGGCACCTTCGTGCCGTTCATCGCCGCCATCACCCCGCAGCTCGTGGACTTCGCGTACATCGTGCTCGGCATGGCCATGGCCGCGCTCGGCATCAACGTGAACTTCAAGGCCATCGCGGTCAAGGGCCGCAAGCCGTTCCTCGCGAGCTTCCTCGTGTCGATCCTGCTGATGCTGTTCGCTGCCGGCGTCGCCGTGCTGTTCTTCTGATTCCCTGCATCGCGTTGCCAGCGGGCTGAAATGGGCGCTCACGGCCTGGGAGCCTCCGTTTCAGCCCGCTGACGTATTTGAGGGCATGGAGCCCCTATCTCAGGAAATCACGGATGTCGTCGATCTCGCGGTCGCAGATCGCATGCGCCATGCCCGGGTACGTGCACAGCCGCGCGCCGCGGGTTCCGGATATCACCCGTCGGGCCGTATCCTGATCCTCGACGGGTATCGTGCGGTCCTGGTCGCCATATGCCAGAAGGAAGCGCGTTCCGCAGTCCGCCTCAGCGTCCTGCTCGCCACGGAACGACGGGCTGAGCAGTATCGCTGCATCGAACACGCCCGGATGCTCCACCGCCATACGGTATGACAGGCACCCGCCCTGCGAGAAGCCGATCAGGATCTTACGGCGCCCGGCAAAGGCCGCAGAGCCGGTCAGCGCGACGACGGCGTCGCCGACCACACGGCATTCGTGCCGGCGCGACTCCACGTCGCAGCCGTCCGGATACCAGTAATTGCCATCCATGTAACGCCGCGCATACGTACCGCGGAACGAATAATAGTCGGCTTCGGCATCGACGGCGTCGATGATGCGGATCATCTCGTGCTCGTCATTGCCGTAGCCGTGGAACATGAGGAACAGATCGCCTTCGTCGCCGAAATCCACCCGGCAGTTCGCCTTCAATCGCATGGCGTCATTGTACGCCTGCAGGGTGGCACGAAGGCTGCGGCGGGCACCGGGTAACAGTTGAATCACCGGTGACATGTGCGTGAATTGTTGCGCTGTGGGCATGAGCGCGGCTGCGAAGCGGCATGATTGCGTGTACCGTGGGGAAGGCTGGAGCAATCTGGAGGAATCGCGAAGCCATGCCGCGAACTTGAATCGAAGCGGTACGATTCCCGCAGGGCGCGGCAGACGGCAGGGCCGCTCTGACGATGACGGAAACGGCGGGACGAGGGGACAGCACGGCAGGAAACGGCGGAAGACGGCGGCGACAGAAGACAACGAAACACAACGCAACAAGACAGCAAACACAGCAACATAGCAAGATAACGAAATGAGGAAACGCATTCATGGGAATGCCATTGGATCTATATGTCATCCGACACGGAGAGTCGGAGGCGAACGTCATCATCAACGCGGGGGAGCAGGGCGATAACTCCCTGTACACGCAGGACAACGTGACCGTGCCCGACCGGTCGTGGCGACTCACTGCCACCGGGCGCAAGCAGGCCGACTGCATCGGCCGCTGGCTCGTCGCGCAACAGCAGCTGTTCGACCGGTATCTGGTCTCGCCATACGTACGCACGCGCGAAACCGCCGCGACGATGGCGCTGCCGAAAGCCAAGTGGGAGGAGACGCGCGTGCTACGCGAACGCTCCTGGGGCGAGATCAACACCATCACGCAGGACGATTTCCGCACGAACTACGCGCGCAACTGGATGTTCAAGCGCACCGACCCGCTGTACTGGCGTCCGCCGGCAGGCGAGTCTATTGCCGACGTGTCGGAGAACCGCGTGCATAACCTGCTCACGTCGCTCAACCGGCGTGCTGAGGCGGAATCCGTCGTCGCCGTCACGCACGGCGACTTCATGCTCGCGCTGATGCTCACCCTGGAGGATCTGTCGGACGAGGAGTTCATGCGCCGTGCCGACGACCCGGCATGGGCGATCACCAATTGCACGTGCCTGCATTATTCGCGGCGAGACCCGGCCACCGGCCGCACATCGCCGCGCGTGCGCTGGGAGCAGACCGCGCGCCCGGTGTTCGACGAGTCGACCGGACGCTGGGAGGTGCGCGTCGATCCGTGGCGCGAATTCCAGCGCCCGTTGCTCTCGAACGGCGACCTCGTCGACGTGGTGCATTCGGTCGACCCGCACCTGTGACGGCACGAGGCGCCTCACGGCGCTCACGGGCCGCGCATGACGAGTCGCGCGCCGCGCGTGGCTCGTCATCGCAACGGTGGGCGAACGGGTTACAATGGCCTCAACGCGGCACATGGCTGCATGGATGTGCCACCTGAGAGAACCGAAGGAGTTCGTGATGGGAAACCTGTTCACATGGAAACTGCATGGCGACGGCAAGACGCTCGCGCCCGGCGAGGTCGTGGAGCCCGATGAGCGACTGACCTGGACCCGTACCATCGGCATCGGCGCCCAGCACGTCATCGCCATGTTCGGCGCGACGTTCCTAGTGCCGATCCTGACGCATTTCGACCCGTCGACGACGCTGTTCTTCACCGCGATGTCGACCGCGCTGTTCCTGCTCATCAACAAGAACGTGCTGCCGAGCTACCTGGGGTCGTCATTCGGGTTCATCGCCCCGATCGCCGCCGTCGCCTCCGCGGGCAAGGGCATTCCGGCCGCCAGCTTCGGCATCATGGTCACAGGCCTGCTGCTCGCCCTGGTGGGCGTGGCCGTCCACTTCGCCGGCGCGAAGTGGATTGACATCATCATGCCGCCGGTCGTCAACGGCGCCATCGTCGCGATCATCGGCTTCAACCTGGCTCCCAGCGTGTGGTCGAACTGGCAGAAGGGCTGGGACACCGCCCTGGTGACGCTGCTCGCCGTGCTGCTCATCGCCGTGCTGTTCCGCGGTCTTGTCGGACGTCTGAACATCCTGCTCGGTGTGATCGTCGGCTATGTGTACGCATGCTTCCGCGGTCAGGTCGACTTTTCGGCCATCGGCGACGCGGCGTGGATCGGCTTCCCGAAATTCCATCTTCCGCAGGTCGACTTCTCGATCCTGCCGATGTTCATCCCCGTCGTGCTGGTGCTGGTCGCCGAGAACGTCGGCCACGTCAAGTCTGTGGCGCAGATGACTGGGCGCGATTATGACGGGCATATGGGCACCGCGCTGTTCGCGGACGGCCTCGGTACCGCAATCGCCGGCTTCGGCGGCGGCTCCGGCACCACCACGTACGGCGAGAACATCGGCGTGATGGCCGCGACCAAGGTGTATTCGACCGCCGCCTACTGGTGCGCGGCCGCATTCGCCCTGCTGCTGAGCCTGTGCCCGAAGTTCGGCGCGGTCATCAACACGATTCCCGGCGGCGTGCTCGGCGGCGTGACCACACTGCTGTACGGCATGATCGGCATGATCGGTGTGCGCATCTGGGTGGAGAACAAAGTCAACTTCGACAAGCCGCTCAATATCATGGTCGCTGCGATCGTGATGATCATCGGCATCGCCGATTTCACGTTCGCGTTCCAGGGCGTGCAGTTCAACGGCATTGCCATCGGCACGGTCGTCATCCTCGTCGCCTACCATGGGCTCAAGGCCATCGGTAAGGTCACGGGCACCATCGACAAGGACGACCCCGACATCCTGTAGCGGGTTCGTGGCCGCTGTCAGGTATGTCACTGTGCGTGGGTCGTGTCACCGTGCGAGGGTTACGTCACTGTGCGTGCCTCCTCGCACAGTGACACGACCCACGCACAGTGACGAGACCCACGCAGCGTGACTCACGCCAGACGCGCGGAGTGACGCCGCGCCGCCGTCGGAACACATTGATGAAGTAGCTCGCCGTCGAAAACCCGCTCATCCGCGCCGAGCCGCTCAAGCAGTTCTGGGTCGACCACCACGCAGGTGAACCTGCATTGCCTCTGCTGCGGCGAGAGCCCGTAATGCAGCCGGCTCGAATTGACGACCAATCCGTTGCCGGCTTCCAGCGTCACTATGGCGCCGTTGACGAAATATTGCATCTGACCGCTGATGACATGGATGAATTCCAGATCGCGATGCCAGTGACATGGGCAGCGGTAGTCCGGGAACGACGACAATGCGTCCCGTCTGGCATATATGGGCAGGTCTGGGATGTTGTAGTCGATCCGCTCCGAAAGATCCGACGAGACAATGACTTCCTGCCCGCCCTGCCAGGTTCCGGGCCGGTCGCGCCGCCTGTGCACCGAAGTGCCCCATTGCCGCTCCCCGCGTGATGTAACGTATATGAAAAAACTATATTACTTTTGATGTGCAAAAGTATCATTGCGCCGGTGTCGTCGTTACATTCCATCCCTATCGTAGGTATCAGTTCTTCTTGCTGCAGGAGAGGGACTCAATCGATGATTCGGACATCGCGAGAATGACGATATTAATATTTTGTCGTTCATGTGACCGTCTGCATCCTTGAAACACCCTGATGGAAAGGCAAGGTGAGTGTGATGACTCGCATGATGGAACTGATCAATGGATGGCTCGCCCGGTATTATGCCGTCGTCCGTGCCCGGATGGCCGTCCGGCTGGCTTCGGTCCGTGCCGCGGCGCAAGGGGACGGCGAGGAGAACATCGCGTCGTTCGCGCGGTGGTGTCCGGCATCCGCCGCGCAGTTCGCCGGCTGACGGGGATCTGCGCGGGACCAATCGGGTGGCCGGTGCGGCGGGGGTCTGAAAGGTCCGATACTCTGACCATGCATTGCATGGGAGACCGGAGCATGATATGACGAACTCGAACGGCCGCAACATCGCTATCGTCACTGGTAGTGCACTGGGATTGGGATACGGGCTGGACCAAACAGCTGATCGCCGACGGCTGGTTCGTGGCCGGCATCGACACCGCGTTCTACCGCGACAGCCGCGACTACGTGTCGGAGGAGAAGCAGCACACCTTCATGGATCCGGGCGAACTGGCCCGAGTGATCCTGTTTAATCTGGTCAACGACGCGAACCTGACCGTCTCCGACATCCTCATAGAACGCAATTGCCGCTGAGCCGGATGAGTTCCGCCGGCTCAGCGGCAATGCAAGTCGCGCTTCTGCGCACCCGTCGTCTCAGCGATCCTCGGGCGGCTTGTACTGGTCCTTGTCGGTGAAGCAGGTCCGATAGGTCATCGTCATGATGAGCGCGTCGGCCACGAGGGTGAGCGCGGCGATGGCGGCTAACACGACGAACTGGTATTTCGCCGCGTTCAGCGGGTCTCCGCCGGCGATGACCTGGCCGGCCATCATGCCGGGGATGGTCACGATACCGCACGACGCCAGCGAGGCGGTGGTGGGCAGCAATCCCAGCCGTATGGACGAGACGATCGAAGGACGGGCGGCCTCCCACGGGGTGGCGCCCAAGGCGAGCAGCGTGTCCACCTCGTCGCGGCGCTCGTTCATGCTCTCATAGAACCGGCTCAGGCCGACGGCGAGCGCCGACACGGTGTTGCCCAGCAGCATGCCGGTAAGCGGCACCACCAGCTGCGGCGCATACCAAGGGTGCGGGCGCACCACCAGCTCGGTCACCAGCGAGATCATCAGCAGCATGGTTATGACCAGACTGAGCAGTACCGGGCCGGCGAGCCCCTTCGGGATGCCCTTGGCGCGGGAGAGTGTGATCTGCACGGCCGCGACCAGCATCACCGCGATGACGCCGAACACCAGCCACGGGTTGTTGGAGCGGATCACGTACCCGATGATCACGCCCATCACGCACAGCTGCACCAGCGCGCGTATCGCCGACCACATCAGCGTCTTGCCGATGCTGATGCGCATGAGCTCGGAGACGAGCGCCGCGACCGCCACCATCAGCAGCGCGACCAGAAGGCCCCAATTATCGATCACGTAACCGTTGCCGCTCATGACAGCCTCCCCGAAGACAGTGTGACGATGCGTGTGGCTCGGCCGTCGGGCGGACGGTGCCGTATGCGCACGATGGCCATGCCCCCGGCGGCCGCGCTGGCCATGATCGAGGCGACCTTGTCCGCGTTGTCGTCGTCGAGGCCTGCGTCCACCTCGTCGGCCAGCAGCACGGCCGGGCGGGTCAGCAGCGTCCTCGCGAGGCTGACGCGGGCCGCCTGACCGCCGGAAAGGTCGTGCGGCGCACGGGCCAGGTCGATATCCTCGCATCCCATGGCGTCCAACGTATCGCGAATGAGCTGGTCGGGCAGCGCCAGCTTCGCCTGCGACTGTTCGGAGCGGAACAGCCGGCTGAACCTGCCGCGTCTCGCGGAGGTCTTCTTGCCGGTGGCCGCATGGTCGTCGGGCACACTCGCCTCGTCCGCTCTGCGCACGGCCAGCGTCCAGGGAAGCCGAATCGTGTCGGCGACGCTGTCTCCCATCAGCATGGGCTTCTGCGGCAGATACGCGACGTTCCTCCGCCACTGCTGCAGCGAGAACGATGAGCTGTCCGCGCCGTCCAGCGTGAACGTGCCGTCGGCATGGGGGTTGAGCAGCGCGAAGGCGGTCAGCAGGCTGCTCTTGCCGGAACCGGACGGGCCGACCAGATCGACGATCTGGCCGCGATCGACGTCGAACGACAGATCCTCGAAGATGGTGCGGTCTGACTGCGCAGAAGGCACGACGCAGGAGACCCTACGGGCTGTGAACAACATTTGCATAGTGGCAACGTTACCCGTTCGCCGGCCATAGTCGATGTTGACAGCGTTTCTTAGTCCAGTGTTAGAGACGCACGCGGCGAGCCGGCCGAATCGTGGCGCCCGGCACCGCTGTATCGCTTGGCGCGTACAGTTGCAGTCATGCCGATCGATTCCAGAATGATAGACAACATGAAAGCCGACCGCGTGCGCAAGGTGGCCGATCTTGCCAACCGCCGCACCCGGGAGCGTTTCGGTCGTTTCCTGATAGAGGGCCCCCAGTCGGTTCGCGAGGCGGTGACGTGGATGCCCGATGCCGTCCGTGACCTTTACGTGCAGGCCGTGGACGGGCCGGACGGGCCGCGGATCGCAGGCGAGACGCTGACGTCCATCGTCGAGCGATCCCAGGAACACCGTATATATGTGCATCCGGCGAGCGAGGCGGTGATGCGCCGCATCAGCCCCGATTGCCAGGGCATTGCGGCGGTCGGCGACGTCGATGCGGTGCGCGCGACGGCGCAGGGGACGCAATTGCCCGACAAGCCGTTCGTCGCGGCGTTCTGGCAGGTGCGCGACCCCGGCAACGCGGGCACGGTTATCCGTGCGGCGGACGCGGCCGGATGCGATGCCGTGGTGTTCGTCGACGATTGCGTCGACATGCTCAATCCCAAGGTGATCCGCGCGACCGCGGGCTCGCTGTTCCATATCCCCGTGATGACGATGGGCGTGGACGAGTTCTTCGGATGGGCCGGCGAGAAGGTGCTCCGCACCGTCGCCGCCGACGTCTACGGGACGGACGGGCGCGAGCCAAGGGAGCTGCCCGAGGCGCTGAGGGACCAGGATCTCACCGGGGTGGGCAAGGCCGTGATCTTCGGCAACGAGGCCCGCGGACTTGAGCCGGGTCTGCTGGGTAGGTGCGACGACATCGTGCGCATTCCGCTCTATGGCAAGGCCGAGTCGCTGAATCTGGCGACCAGCGCCGCGATCATGCTCATGAGTATGGCTATGTCGAGCCATATAGGGACAATGTGAACTCGGTAAACGCTTGGATTATTTGATTTTTGGCGCAGATAAACCGGTAGTTTCGGTAGTTGTAGGTAGGACGAAAGGGTTCTCGTGGCAGACAATGCTCTCTTCGATGCCCAGTCAGTGACCGATGCGGTCGCCGAGGGCATCAGCAAGATTCAGAACGCCTCCAGCTTGGAGGAGCTCAAAGCCATCAAAACGCAATACGCCGGTGCCGAATCGGCGATGACCAAGGCCAGCAAGGCCATCGGGTCGCTGCCGGTCGATCAGAAGAAGGAAGCCGGCAAGCTTATGGGCAAGCTCCGCGCCGACTTCGGCCGCGCGTTCGGCCCCAAGGAGGCCGAGCTCAAGGCGCAGGAGGAGCAGCGTGCGCTGGAGGCCGAGACCGTCGACATGACGCTGCCGGTCAACCGTCGCCCGCTCGGCGCCCGCCACCCGCTGGCCAAGCTCATGGAGGACGTCGAGGACCTGTTCATCTCCATGGGATGGCAGATCTCCGCCGGCCCCGAGGTGGAGACCGAATGGTATGACTTCGACGCCCTGAACTTCGGCCCGGATCATCCCGCCCGCCAGATGCAGGACACCTTCTATGTCAGGGGCAACCAGGCCCATGACGCGGCCGGCTTCGTCGGCTCCAACATGGTGCTGCGCACGCAGACCTCCTCCGATCAGGTGCGTGCCCTGCTGACCCGCGGCGTCCCGCTGTATATCGCCAGCCCGGGCCGTGTGTTCCGCACCGACGAGCTCGACGCGACGCACACCCCCGTGTTCCACCAGTGCGAGGCTCTGGCCGTCGACAAGCACCTGACGATGGCCGACCTGAAGGGCGTGCTCGACAAGCTCGCCGTGGCCATGTTCGGCCCCGAGGCGAAGACGCGTCTGCGCCCGAGCTACTTCCCGTTCACCGAGCCGAGCGCCGAACTCGACCTGTGGTTCCCCGACAAGAAGGGCGGCGCGGGCTGGCTCGAATGGGGTGGCTGCGGCATGGTGAACCCGAACGTGCTGAAGTCCGCGGGCATCGACCCCGAGGAGTACACCGGTTTCGCGTTCGGTGTGGGCATGGAGCGCACGCTGCTGCTGCGTTCCGATATCAACGACATGCACGACCTCGTTGAGGGCGACGTGCGATTCAGCGAACAGTTTGTGATGGGGGAGTGAGAAGCCCATGCCTATGGTTGACATTGATTGGCTCAAGGAGCACGTCGAGGTTCCGTCTGACCTCACCTACGAGCAGCTGGCCAAGGACCTGGTCAGGGTCGGTCTTGAGGAGGAGGAGATCCACGCCTCCCAGGTCACCGGTCCGATCGTCGTCGGATATGTCGTCGACGCGACGCCGGAACCGCAGAAGAACGGCAAGACCATCAACTGGTGTCATGTCGACGTCGGCCCCGCGTACAACGCGGTCGACGAGAACGGCAAGAAGGTGCCGCGTGGCATCATCTGCGGCGCCCCGAACATGGCCGCCGGCGAGAAGGTCGTCGTGACCTTGCCGGGTGCAGTGCTGCCCGGCGATTTCAAGATCGAACCGCGCAAGACCTACGGCCACGTTTCCGATGGCATGTGCGCCTCGGAGCGCGAGCTCGGCCTGGGCGACAGCCACGAAGGCATCATCCTGCTGCGCGACTACGGCTTCACGCCCCAGGAATACAAGGCGCTCAAGCCCGGCGACGACGCGATGCACCTGCTGCACCTCGACCAGCCGATCCTGGAAATCAACATCACCCCGGATCGCGGCTATGCGTTCTCGTACCGCGGCGTGGCCCGCGAATACCATCATTCCACCGGCGCGAAGTTCGTCGATCCGGTGACCGAGCTCAACAAGCGCGCCCCCGCCGCTCCCGCGGTGGAGTCCGGCGTCTCCAGCGACATCGAGGTCATCGTCGACGACAACAACCCGATTCACGGCGTCACCGGCTGCGACCGCTACGTCGCCCGCGCCATCCACGGGTTCGACCCGACGAATCACACGCCGAACTGGATGCGCCGCCGTCTTATCCGCGCGGGCATGCGTTCGATCTCCCTCGCCGTGGATGTGACGAACTACGTGATGCTGGACCTTGGCCAGCCGATGCACGCCTACGACCTTGACAAGATCGAAGGGCCGATCGTGGTGCGTCGCGCGGCCGAAGGCGAGAAGCTCACCACGCTCGACGGCAAGGAACACGACCTGAGCGTCGAGGACCTGCTGATCACCGATTCGCCCGACGGCAATCGTGGCTCGCGCATTCTCGGCATCGCCGGCGTCATGGGCGGCCTGTACGGTGAGGTCACTGCGGACACCAAGAACATCCTGCTGGAGGCCGCGCATTTCGACAGCGTCTCCATCGCACGTTCCGCACGACGCCACAAGATCCCCTCCGAGGCATCCCGCCGGTTCGAGCGCGGCGTCGACACACAGCTGCAGCCCGCGGCCGCGCAGATGGCGGCCGAACTGCTCACCAAGTTCGGCAACGGCGAGCCGTCCGGGCACCCGACCGACGTGAACACGACGATGTATCGCCGTCCGATCCCCTTCAAGGCCACCGAGGTCGCCCGCGTCGCCGGGCTCGACGTGGACGTCAACCGCATCAGCGACATCCTCACCGATGTCGGATGCCGTGTCGCTGGCGGCGGCAACGGCGAGTTCTCTGTGTCCGCGCCGACCTGGCGCCCCGATCTGAACGAGCCGTGCGACCTGGTCGAAGAAGTCGCCCGACTGGTCGGCTACGACGAGATCCCCGTCACCGTGCCTCCGGCCCCGGTCAAGGGCGCGGTCGGGCTGACCCCCGACCAGCGTCGCCAGCGCTGGGTCGCAGACACGCTTGCCGAATACGGCATGGTCGAGTCGCTGAGCTACCCGTTCGTCGGCGATGAGGACTTCAAGGCGTTCTCCTATGATCCGGCGGTCATCAAGCCGGTGAGCGTTGAGATCGCCAACCCGCTGGCCGGCGACCGCCCGTACCTGCGTCGTGATGTGCTCCCCACGCTCGCCACCACCGTGCAGCGCAACCTGCGACGCGGCCTCGAAGACATCCGCCTGTACGAGATCGGCCACGTGTACCTGTGGGATCCGAACGCGCCCGCCATCCCGGCTCTTCCGGGAGGCGTACGCCCCAGCGATGAGCAGCTTGCCGCGCTGGATGCGGGCCTTCCCGATCAGCCGCTGCACGTCGCCGGCCTGCTGACCGGCAACGCGGTCGACTCCGGATGGCTCGGCGATCGTCGCGCCGTCGATTGGAGCGACGCCGTCGAGGCCGTTCGCCGTGTCTGCGACCGTTTGGGTGCGCGTTACGAGCTGCGGCAGCCCGCCGCGCAGGATGTGCCCGCGCAGTGGCACCCCGGCCGCGCCGCGCAGATCGTCGCGGGCGAACAGGTCGTCGGCATGGTCGGAGAGCTGCACCCGCGTGTCAACGAGGCGCTGGGACTGCCGGCGCACTCCGCGGCGTTCGAGCTGAACCTTACCGCGCTGTTCGGCACGCTTGATGGCAAGCCCGTGCAGGCGAAGCCCATCGCCACGTTCCCGCCCGTCAAGCAGGACCTCGCCTTCACCGTCGACCAGTCGGTGACCGCGGCCCAGCTTGAGGCCGTGGTCCGCGAGGCGGCCGGCGCCAACCTCGAATCCATCGAGCTGTTCGACGTGTTCACCGGCGAGCAGGTGGGAGAGGGCAAGAAGTCGCTCGCCTTCGCGGTGACCTTCCGCTCCCCGTCCAAGACACTGTCCGCGGAGGACAGCGAGGCCATTCGCAAGGCCATCGTCGACAAGGCGGAGGCCATCGGCGCTCAGCTGCGCGCCTGACCGCCGACGAAAAGGCACCATGGAGGACATGCATATGACAGAGCCGCAACAACAGCCGCAATCGTCTGACGATAGTTCGGGCGAGTCCCGGCATGTTGCGGCCCAGCCGCAATATGGTCAGCGCATCGAGCCTGAATATGGTGCCAGGGCGGATGAGTTTCCGCCGAATTACAACCCTTACGTATATGGAGGCCAGCCCGAGCAGCCGGCTCCGCAGGCGCAGCCGTCGCCGTCTCAGCCGGCCTCCGTGTTCGGAGTCGGGCCGGCTCCGGCTCAGAGCGGTTCCGCTCCCAATGCGGCTCCGGCTCAGGGTGGGCCCGACCAAGGCGGTCCCCGACGGGAGCCTCCCCGATATTTCAACGGCATCGACCTCAACGACCCGCAGCAGAACCCTATTTACGGGCATTGGGATTTCTACGCCATATTCTCGTTCATCTTCGCCCTGGTGTCCTCGTTCCCGGTGCTGCCCGCGCTGATCGGCTGCCTGGCCATCTGGCGCACCCGTCGTTTCCATACGCGGGGCCGCGGACTGGCCATTGCGGCCGTCGTCATCAACGTGCTGACCACCATCATCGTCATATGGATGACGATGCACGGCATATCGATGGACGACATGTACCAGGCCATGCTCAACATGCTGGCGCCCGGCATGGGCGGAAGCGGGTCGGGGGACTCCGTTTCGGTGTGATGGGCCGTGTGCTGCGACACGCAAGTCGATGAATGAATATATGCAATGTACTGCATAACATGTATACTCGCCGTAGTTCGTCTTCGATGAAAAGAGCGTGATATGGCGAGATATACGGTAGCTGTGGCTGGCGCCACCGGATACGCGGGTGGGGAGGCGTTGCGCATCCTTGCCGCCCACCCGGACTTCGAGGTGACCTGCGTGGCGGGCCATTCCTCGGTGGGGCAGAAACTCGGACGGCATATGCCGCATATTCCCCAGCTGGCGGATCTGACGGTGGAGGACACCACCGCCGAAGTGCTGAACGGCCATGACGTGATCATCCTGGCGCTGCCCCACGGCGCGTCCGGGGCGTTGGCCGCGCAGCTTGACCCCGGTGCCGTGGTCGTCGACCTGGGTGCGGACCATCGTCTTGAGGAGCGCTCCGCGTGGGACGCGTTCTACGGAGGCGAGTTCTTCGACCATTGGACGTACGGCATGCCCGAGCTGATCACCGGCAAGAGCGCAAACGGAGAGTACACGCGTCAGCGCGACCTGCTCCACGGCGCCAAGCGCATTGCCGGGCCGGGCTGCAACGTGACTGCGACTACGCTCGCCATGCAGCCGGCCATCGCCGAAGGACTCGTGGAACGTCGTGACCTCGTCGCCGATCTGGTGGTGGGGTATTCGGGCGCGGGCAAGAACCTCAAGCGCGCGAACCTGCTCGCCGCCGAGGCGTTCGGCTCCGCCGTGCCCTACGGCGTGGGCGGCACGCATCGCCATATCCCCGAGATTTTGCAGAACTTCGCCCATGCGGCAGGTTTGGACGCCGCCCGGGCCGAGGAGTTCACGCTCGGATTCACGCCGATACTCGCACCGATGGCGCGTGGCATCCTCGCCACGGTCAGCGCGAAGATGACCGACAAGGCGCTTTCCATGAGCGACGAGGAAATCCACGACGTGTGGGCCAAGGCATACGCCGGCCAGGAGTTCATCGTGCTGCTGGAGCCGGGCACGCTCCCGGCCACGGCGAACGTCGTCGGATCGAATGCCGCCCACGTGCAGGTGGTTACCGACCGGCACGCCGGGCGTCTCATCGCCTTCGCCGCCATCGACAACCTGAACCGCGGCACCGCGGGCCAGGCCGTGCAGTCGCTGAACGTCGCACTTGGACTTCCCGAAGACAAGGGACTTACGAAGATTGGAGTAGCACCGTGAGTGTCACATTCGCCAAAGGATTCAGCGCCGCGGGCGTCGCGGCGGGCATCTCCTCCATCGAGGGCAAGAAGGATCTCGCCCTGATCGTCAATCAGGGGCCGCTCGACAGCGCGGCCGGCGTGTTCACGTTCAACCGATTCTGCGCGGCACCGGTGCAGTGGTCCCGCAAGACGGTCGCCGACGGCCATATCAAGGCGGTGATCCTCAACTCCGGTGGAGCCAACGCATGCACCGGCCAGGCGGGATACGAGCAATCGGCGGCGACGGCCAAGAAGGTCGCGGAGCTCGTCGGGACGCAGCCCGACGAGATCGCCGTATGCTCCACAGGCCTGATCGGCGAGCTGCTGCCGCTGGATCATGTGCTGTCGGGAGTGGAAAGCGCGTACGCGGCCCTGTCGGACGACGACCAGGCGGGAAGCGACGCGTCCCACGCCATCATGACGACGGACACGAAGCCGAAGACCGTATCGCTGGAAGGCGACGGATATCGCATCGGCGGCATGGTCAAGGGATCGGGCATGATCGCCCCCCAGCTCGCCACGATGCTGTGCGTCATCACCACGGACGCCGCCGTCGGCGCCGGTCAGCTGCAGGCTGCGCTGAACGCCGCGGTGGACCATTCGTTCAACCGCATCGACGTGGACGGGTGCATGTCCACGAACGACACGGTGCTGCTGCTCGCATCCGGCGCGTCCGGCGTCGAGCCCGATCCGGACGAGTTCAACGCCTTGGTCGCCAAGGCATGCGCATCGCTGGCCCGGCAGATCATCGGCGACGGCGAGGGAGCGAGCCACGACGTGCGCATCACCGTCACCGGCGCCACCACGGAGAGCGCCGCCCTGGCCTGCGCCCGCGCGGTCGCGGCCTCGAACCTGCTCAAATGCGCCATTGCGGGCAACGACCCGAACTGGGGGCGCATCGTATCCTCGCTGGGCACCGTGCCCGTCGAAGAGGCGCCCTACGATTCGCAGAAGGTCACCGTGGACGTCAACGGCGTGAGGATCTGCGAGAATGGGGGCGCGGGACGCGACCGCTCCGAAGTCGACATGACCCCCCGCGAGGTGCACATCGACATCGATCTCAACGCCGGTGACGAACAGGCCACGGTGTGGACCGATGACCTCACCCACGAGTACGTTCATATCAATGCCGATTACGAAAGCTAGTCTCCCGGTTCCTCCCCGGCACATGCCGGCTGGAGAAGCGGGATGCGATAGAGGAGAATATGGCTACTGAACTGAAGGGACCAGGGTTCCATTTCGACGTGCACACCGACCTGCGCGCCGACCAGAAAGCGGAGGTGCTGATCGATGCGCTGCCGTGGCTGGAGGAGTTCGCCGGGCAGCGCATCGTGGTGAAATACGGCGGCAACGCCATGGTCGACGAGCATCTCAAGCGTTGCTTCGCCGAAGATATGGTGTTTTTGCGGCAGGTGGGCCTGCATCCGGTCGTCGTCCATGGCGGCGGCCCGCAGATCTCGCACATGCTCAAGGCATTGGGCATCAAGTCGGAGTTCAAGGGCGGCCTGCGCGTCACCACTCCGGAGGCCATGGACGTGGTGCGCATGGTGCTCACCGGCAAGGTGTCCAGGGAACTGGTCGGTCTGATCAACGCGCATGGGCCGTTCGCCGTGGGACTGTCCGGTGAGGACGGCGCCCTGTTCTCCGCCATGCAGCGCAAACCCATCATCGACGGCAAGCCTACCGACATCGGGCTGGTGGGCGACGTGGTGAGCGTCGACGCCTCCGCGGTGGAGGACCTGATCTCGGCCGGCCGCATCCCCGTCGTCTCCTCGGTCGCCCCCGATGAGGACGATGCCACGGAAGTGCTGAACGTCAACGCTGATTCGGCCGCCGCCGCGCTGGCCGCGGCACTCGGCGCCAGGAAGCTGATCATCCTGACCGACGTCGACGGCCTGTACGCCGATTGGCCCGACAAGAACTCGCTGATCGGCCGCATCGGTGTGGAGAACCTGCGTGACATGCTTCCCGACCTCGAATCCGGGATGCGCCCGAAGATGGAGGCCTGCGTCCGCGCCCTCGATGGCGGCGTGCCGCAGGCGCACATCATCGACGGCCGCAAGCCGCATTCCATCCTGAATGAGATTTTCACCACCGCCGGCATCGGCACCATGGTTGTGCCCGATGATGGCATCGAAATGAGGAGTTCCTATGCCTACTAAGGAAACGCTCGGCCCCACCGACTCGCAATGGCTGGGACAGTACAGCCAGGTCCACATGAACGTGTTCGGCACGCCGCTGCGCGTGATGGACCACGGCGAAGGCGTGCGCGTATGGGACGTGGACGGCAACGAATACCTTGACTTCCTCGCGGGCATCGCCGTCAATTCGCTGGGCTACGCGCACCCCGCATGGGTAAAGGCGGTGTCCGAGCAGGCCGCGAAATGCGCCCACGTGAGCAACTATTTCGCGACCGAGCCGCAGATCAGGCTCGCGTCGCGACTGATTGCGCTCGCCGGGGCCCCGGAAGGCTCCCACGTCTACTTCGGCAACTCCGGTGCCGAAGGCAATGAGGCTGCGCTGAAGCTCGCCAAGCTGTACGGTCGCACGCTGCCGGGCGCGAGCCCGAGCATCGGCGGCAAGCCGGCGCGCATCCTGGCGCTCACCCACGGATTCCACGGCCGTACCATGGGCGCTCTGTCCGCCACGTGGAAGCCCGTGATCCGCAAGCCGTTCGAGCCGCTGGTGCCGAACATCGAATTCGTGCGTGCAGGCGACCCCATCGCGATGTATGAGGCGTTCTCTGCCACCGGACTCGGCCAGTACGGCAAGGGTCCTGTGGCCGCGGTCATCCTCGAACTCATTCAGGGCGAGGCCGGCGTGCGTCCGCTGGACGTCGCATATGTGAAGAAGGTGCGGGAGATGTGCGACATCAACCACGCCCTGCTCATCATCGACGAGGTCCAGACCGGCATCGGTCGCACAGGCTCGTGGTTCGCGTTCCAGCGCGAGGACCTGACGGGCGGCATCACTCCCGACATCGTGACGTTCGCCAAGGGCGTCGCCGGAGGATTCCCCATGGGCGGCATGATCTCATTCGGAGGCAAGCTGTCCGCGCTGTTCACGCCGGGATCCCACGGCTCCACCTTCGCGGGCAATCCCTTGGGCGCGGCGGCGGCCCTCGCCACGCTGGACACCATCGAGAACGAGCATCTGGTCGAGAACGCCGAAGAGCGCGGCGAGCAACTGCGCCAGGGCATCATGGCATCCGGCAACCCGCTGTTCACCTCCGTGCGCGGCCGCGGTCTGCTCAACGCCATCCTCCTGTCCCACCGCTGCTCGCATGCGGCGATGAACTGGGCCCTGGAACATGGCCTGATCGTCAACGCGGTCGCACCCGACGCACTGCGCCTGGCACCGCCGCTGATCGTTTCCGAGCAGGAAATCGACGAAGCCGTGTCCATCCTCGCGAAGATCCCCGCCGACCTGCCCAACGACTGACCTCCACGACGATTACGGGACGGGCCGCGACAACCAGCCCGCCCCGCACGCCCAAGCCGATACAACATCCGCACCCATCCCGAATCACAGAAGGAGCACCTCATGGCCGGTCAACTTCGCCATATGCTGCGTGACGACGACATCAACCATGCCGAACAGAAGCAGATTCTGGAACTCGGCATGAAATTCCGCGAGAACCGCTTCTACCGTCAGCCGTTCGCCGGCCCCCAGGCCGTCGCCGTGCTGTTCGACAAGCCCTCCACCCGCACCCGTTCCAGCTTCTCCATCGGCGTGGCGGAACTCGGCGGGTATCCGCTGGTCATCGACAAGTCCGGTTCCCAGCTGGGCCGCGGCGAGCCGGTCGCCGACACTGCGCGAGTGCTCACCAGCATGGCCTACAGCATCGTCTGGCGCACGTTCGGTCAGGACCGCGTCGAAGAGATGGCGAAATACGCCACCTGCCCGGTCGTCAACGCGCTGACCGACCAGTTCCACCCCTGTCAGGTGCTCGCCGACCTGCTCACCATCGCGCAGCACCGTGGCGGTGTGGATGCTTTGCCGGGCAAGACCATCGCCTATCTCGGCGATTCGGCCAACAACATGGCCAACTCGTATCTGCTGGGCGGCGCCACCGCAGGCATGAACGTCCGCATCGCCGGTCCGTTCGGGTATCTTCCCGATCCCGCCATCGTCGCCGACGCGGAGCGGATCGCCGCCGAGAACGGCGGCTCCATCCTGGTCACCACCGATCCGCGGGAGGCGGTCGCCGACGCCGACTGCATCTTCACCGACACGTGGGTGTCGATGGGAGAGGAAGCCGAGTACGCCATCCGCTCCAAGCCGTTCCGGGATTATCAGGTGAACGACGAGCTCATGGCTCTGGCCAAGCCCGACGCGCTGTTCCAGCACTGCCTGCCGGCATACCGCGGCAAGGAGGTCACCGCGTCGGTGATCGACGGCCCGCAGTCCGTGGTGTGGGATGAGGCCGAGAACCGTCTGCACGCACAGAAAGCGTTGCTGACTTGGTTGACCGGCAAGGCCCGTGGAGACGAAAGCCTGCTCGCATGAGTGAAACCGGTCCGTCCCTGCAGCGCCCTGCCACCAGGGCGGCGCGGCTGAGTGCCATAGAACAGGCGCTCGCCACGCATATCATCACCTCGCAATCACAGCTGTCCAAAATCCTTATCGACGAGGGCATTGCGGTGACTCAGGCGACGCTGAGCCGCGACCTTGATGAGATGCACGCGGTGAAGACCCGGTTGAAGGACGGTACGGTGGCCTACGCGGTGGGTCGCAGCGTCGTTGCTTCAGAAGGTGAGGATGTAGGGGAGCGCGGTGAGGCACAGATGTCCCGCGTGCTGAACGGACTGGTCACCTCGGTGGCCGCCGCCGGAAATCTGGTTGTGGTGCACACGCCTTCCGGTGCCGCACAATACGTGGCCTCGGTGATTGACAGGCAGCCGATCGAAGGCGTGCTGGGCACCATCGCCGGAGACGACACCGTCATGGTGATTTGCACCAATGACGACACCGCCGTCTCCCGCTCCGACTGGCTACTAAGCCTCGCCTCCAAATGACCAACACGCCGTGCATAAATATACAGTCCTCTGTATATACTTGCATCAGTTTGTTTTTCAGACCTTGAACGAAAGGGAACCAATGGCAGATAACAAGCGCATTGTTCTGGCCTACTCCGGCGGTCTTGACACATCCGTCGCCATCTCGTACCTGAAGGAGCGCACCGGCAAGGACGTCGTGGCCGTGTCCCTCGACGTCGGCCAGGGCGGCGAAAGCCTCGAGACCATCAAGCAGCGCGCCCTTGCCTGCGGAGCCGTCGAATCCTACGTGGTCGACGCCCGTGACGAGTTCGCCAACGAATATTGCATGAAGGCCCTCAAGGCCAACGCCATGTACGAAGGCGTCTACCCGCTGGTCTCCGCCATCTCCCGTCCGCTGATCTCCAAGCACCTCGTGCGCGCCGCCCACCAGTTCGGCGCCGACACCATCTCCCACGGCTGCACCGGCAAAGGTAACGACCAGGTGCGTTTCGAGGTTTCCATCTCGTCCATCGACCCGACCCTGAGGGCAATCAGCCCGATTCGCGACCTGTCGCTGACCCGTGACGTCGAGATCGCGTTCGCCAAGGAACACAAGCTGCCGATTACCCAGACCGAGAAGTCCCCGTACTCCATCGACCAGAACGTGTGGGGCCGCGCCATCGAGACCGGCTTCCTTGAGGATCCGTGGAACGGCCCGACCAAAGACTGCTACTCCTACACCGACGACCCGGCGTTCCCGCCCGTCGAGGACGAAGTAGTCATCGAGTTCAAGGAAGGCATTCCCGTCAAGATCGACGGCCGCGACGTCACCCCGCTGCAGGCCATCGAGGAGATGAACCGCCGCGCCGGCGCCCAGGGCATCGGCCGTATCGACCTGATCGAGGATCGTCTGGTCGGCATCAAGTCCCGCGAGCTGTACGAGGCTCCGGGCGCCGTGGCTCTGATTACCGCACACCAGGAGCTGGAGAACTGCTGCCTGGAGCGCGAACAGCACCGCATCAAGCGTGACATCGACAAGCGCTGGGGTGAGCTGGTGTACGATGCGCAGTGGTTCAGCCCCGCCACCCAGTCGCTCAACGCCTTCATCGAGGACACCCAGAAGTACGTCTCCGGCGAGATTCGCATGGTGCTGCACGGCGGTCGCGCCGTCGTCACCGGCCGTCGCTCCGACAGCTCGCTGTACGACTACAACCTCGCCACCTACGACTCCGGCGACAGCTTCGACCAGAAGTCCTCCAACGGCTTCATCGACATCTACGGCCTGCCGTCCCGCGTGGCCGCCGCCCGCGACGTCAAGTTCGGCAACGGCATCGAGGTGCCGAAGAACACCGTCGAGTAATATCGTCGAACGGCTCCCGCTGATTTGCAAGGCTCTTTTGCGCGTATGCGCAGGGGAGCCTTTTGCCTTACTTGAGGACAACTGACATGACAGGGGTACACCCGCTTGGGAACAGCGTAAGTTCTCGGATATCGTTGATGTTTGCAGCGGTAAGGATTACAAGCACCTCGAAGAAGGCCCCATTCCCGTCTATGGGACCGGCGGTTTTATGACGAGCGTTGACGAGGCTTTGTCTTACGACCGCGATGCTGTTGGTATCGGCAGGAAGGGAACGATCGACAAACCGTATTTGCTAAAGGCTCCATTTTGGACGGTTGACACGCTGTTTTATGCGATTCCAAAATCGGACATGGACCTTGAATTCGTTCATTGCTCGTTTTTGAATGTTGATTGGAAATCCAAGGATGAATCGACTGGGTTGCCCAGTTTATCTAAAGAAGCAATTAACGAAACCATCGCACTTGTTCCAAGTTTTAATGAGCAGAGCCGGCTTGGCGAGTTTTTTAGCGACCTCGATTCCCTCATCACCCTTCATCAGCGTAAGCGGCAGTGGTTGAAATGGTTAGATGAGGGTGGAGAGGGCACGCATCACGATATCGACATCCTTGTTTTCAAGTTCGCGGATGACATGAAGATAAGTGTCCTGTGTGGTGTTCATGCTTGCATGACCAAGTCGCTTGGACACACTGGCAATCGATACGCCGGCAAACAACAACAGCGAGGCATGGGTGTGCCTTAACCCATGAATCGAAATCACGGGAACGTTGGCCCGTTCGCAATGCCTGGCGAGGATGTTATTCGCGGTGGAGTTGTACACCTTGCCATTCACGAAAATGGGGTCGCTCGCAGGCATATCTTTCAGGAGCGTTGAGAGCTGCATGATAAGCTGCCAATCGAGCTGCACCTTTCGTACGGAGGATGCGTTCTTGGTGGGGACGAATCCTCCGCCGTTCTTGTAATCCCATGTTTTACTGACCGAAAGGGTCTGATGCACGAAATCAAAGTCGTCGGGTGTGAGTCCCAAAGCTTCCGAGAACCGTAACCCGGTTTTCGCCACCAACAGTATCAGCCAATCCCAGCTTGGTCCCTTGCCGAGTTCGAGATCCGCAAGGACCGCATGAAGCTCGAACTGATTGAGATACTTCGTTTTCTTTGAGCATGGCGGCTTGCCCTTGATGATTGCCTTACGAGTCGGGTCGCGCTGAATCAGCCCTTCGTCGACTGCGTCAAGAATGGCTCCTTTCAATTGATGATGGAAATCCATCGTCGTCTGGCGCTCGTGATGTTCGGCGTAGCCGTTGATGAGCTTCTGATAGTTCACGCGATCCATGTCGGCGAGTTTGAGATCGGGAATGAGCTGGCCCAACCATGCCTGCGTGAGCCGGTATTTTTTCATGGTCACTTCACGAATTGCACCTTCCTTGTATACGCTGATCCATTGCTCGTAGTAATCGCAGAACAACGTTTCGGCGTTGGTGTTGCCTTCGGTCATACGGTCTTCTCTTTTCTGGTTGATATGCGCTTACGCCGATGCCGGATATATCACCAGCTAACCATATGAATGAGCGCACGCGGATGATGCGGCTTTCGCGCTTACGCTGATGAAGGGTGATGAGGGAATCGAGTTGCTTGAACATAGACCCTATTGCAGTCTGTTCTTCTTTTGAGGGGAAGGCAAATTCTCCGGCCGCCAGGCCCTTCCCAGATATCTCTAGGAAGGTTGATCCAGAGGCTTTCCGTTCAGCGAACTTCTTGATTCGATCGGTCATAGAGTAGACGAAGTACACATCGGTATCATCGTTCACGACTAAAGACTGGAAGCCTTGATTTGTGCATGCTGACCTGCGAAGAATCGCTGTATTGCCAATGCCCGCGCGGCTTGTGAAGAGAATCGTTTTGCCAGCTGGAAGCAATGTTGCCGAGCAGCTATCGTAACCAGCCTGGGTTATCCTTCGAGCACTTCTTTCGGCGTAGACCTGCTCGCCCAATTCGGCGGGCGAATACCAGTCTATATCGCCATCCCAATACGCATCGTTATTGGTGCTCGGCGTGCCGCCGCCCACAATAGTTGCAACATCGCCCAACTCACGCTGTTCCCAAGCGGGTGTATAATTAATGCATTTATACTGCGGTTTGAAAGCGTGGGATGCGATGACGTACTCCGATTTGATTGAACATGAGGCTGGTGAAACAGAGATACGCTCATATCTAGTAGACGGTGACGTGGTGCCAGTTACCATGCGCATTCCCGCTAACCTGCGGGATTCCGCCAAAGAAGCCGCGTCTCTGAGAGGAATGAGCTTCTCAGCGTTCGTAAGGACATGCATGATCAATGAGTTGGCGAAGGGCGGCAAGTAATTGATTGCGCTCACCGCCATGACCATACAAATAATTGACAACAATCCGGATGGTATCCGTATTTGCCGGGTGGACGGGGAATCGCTTGTCACTGTCGTGGTGCCCAGAGACATGTTAGGCGAGGCGAAGTGTCTTCCCGATCTGCCAGACCGCGGTGTGTATTACCTGCTTGATGAGGATCATGGTGTGCTGAGTCGTGTGTACGCGGGACAGACCACGAGGGGACTTGTCAGACTTGATGCGCATAAGACTAAAAAGGAGTTCTGGAACAAAGCCATCATGTTCCTCGATAACGATGTCAATATCGACCGTGATGTTCTGGACTCGCTTGAGGCGAAGGCCATCGATTACGTGCGTGAACACGGCTCATATGAGACCGATAACGGGAATACTCCCGCTCCTCGCATGAACCCATACAAAGAGCAGCGGGTGGAGGACCTGCACGGCAGCATTCTTTTCCGCATGCGCGTGCTCGGATATGATCTCGACCGCAAGGAGACAACGCCGGTTTCAGTGAATACCGTGTTCCACACCAAGAAGAATGGCGTGCGTGCGACTGGACGATACAACCGGGATACCGGCCGTTTCACGGTTCTTTCGGGCTCCGAGGTGGACCTTGGCCATGCGGTGATCAAAAATCAAGGAGCCGTGGCAGCTCGACGGCAGCTTTTCGCCGCGCAGACAGGCAAAGTGATTCTTGCGGACGATGTCGAGCTGTCCAGTCCCTCCTCCGCCGCTGTATTCGTTCTCGGCGGCAGCCAAAACGGGTGGGTCGAATGGGTCAATGAGCAGGGGCAGACCCTTGATTATGTGTACAGAAGCAAGGAGCATATGAATGAATAAGCAGCAGCTCGCCGCCAAGATCTGGGAGTCGGCCAACAAAATGCGCTCGAAGATCGAAGCCAACGAATACAAGGATTACATCCTCGGCTTCATCTTCTACAAGTTCCTTTCCGAGACCGAAGTCACTCGTCTGCATGCTGATGGCATGGGGGACGAAGACCTCGAAGAATTGCGGGAGGATGATACCGAAACCGCGCAGTACGTGCGCGATCTGTGCGGCTACTTCATCTCCTACGATAACCTGTTCTCCACATGGGTGGCGAAGAAGGGGGATTTCGCCATCGCCAATGTGCGCGACGCGCTTTCCGCGTTCGACCGCAACATCGACCCTGCCCGCAAGCGCGTGTTCGCGGGCATCTTCGACACCTTGCAGACCGGCCTGTCCAAACTCGGCACCGATGAGAAAAGCCGCAGCAAGGCCGCACGTGACCTCATCTACCTCATCAAGGACATTCCGATGGACAGCCGGCAGGACTACGACACCCTCGGCTTCATCTATGAATACCTGATCAGCAATTTCGCCTCCAACGCGGGCAAGAAGGCCGGCGAGTTCTACACGCCGAGCGAGGTCTCACAGCTCATGAGCGAAATCGTGGCCTGGCATCTCGCCGGCCGTGAGGAAATCAACATCTATGACCCCACAAGCGGTTCGGGCTCGTTGCTCATCCACATCGGCCAGGCGGTGGCCCGTCGCAACGGCAACCCGAATGACATCAGGTATTACGCGCAGGAACTCAAGGAGAACACCTACAACCTCACGCGCATGAACCTTGTCATGCGCGGCATCCTGCCGGACAACATCGTGGCCCGCAACGGAGACACACTGAAAAGTGACTGGCCGTGGTTCGACACCGACGAGACCAAGGATGAGACCTATGAGCCGCTGTTCGTGGACGCTGTGGTCTCGAATCCTCCCTACTCCCAGAATTGGGAGCCGCCGGAGGCCGGCGAGGATATCCGCTTCGAATACGGCATCGCGCCCAAGTCCAAGGCGGACTACGCCTTCCTGCTGCATGATCTCTACCATCTGCGCGACGACGGCATCATGACCATCGTATTGCCCCATGGCGTGCTGTTCCGTGGCGGTGAGGAAGGCACTATTCGCCGGAACCTGGTGGAGAACCACCACATTCAGGCCATCATCGGCTTGCCCGCGAACATCTTCTTCGGCACCGGCATCCCCACCATTGTGATGGTGCTGCGCAAACATCGCGACGACGATCATGTGCTCATCGTGGACGCTTCCAAATACTTCACCAAGGAAGGCAAGAACAACAAGCTGCGTGCGAGCGATATCAAACGCATCGTGGATGCGGTGACAGGGAATCGTGACGTCGATAAGTTCAGCCGCTTGGTGGGTATTGATGAGATTCGGCAGAACGACTATAACCTCAATATTCCTCGCTACGTGGATTCCTCCGACAATGCCGAGAGCTGGGATGTGTATTCCACTATGTTCGGCGGCATTCCTAAGCGGGACATCGATGCACTCAGCAAATATTGGACCGTGTTCCCCGGACTACGCCGGTGCCTTTTCGCGGAGGAGAACGGCCATTCGGCCAAGCTCGCCGTGCAAGACGTTCGTGAGGCGGTGAATGCCGACTCAGATGTGAAGGCATATATCCAGCGTTATCGTGAGGCGTTCATCGATTATCCGGCTTATATACGCGGTGAATTGATGGGTAATGCCGCCAATGTGGGCATTGCCGCCGAAGAGGAGACTCTGACAAATGATCTGCTGCGTCGTTTGGCTGGTATCCCTCTCGTAGACGCCTATGCGGCGTATCAGGTGCTTGACGATAGTTGGCAAAAGACTATCTCCATCGACCTTGAAACCATACAGGCCGAGGGACATGACGCCGTTCGCAAAGTCGATGCCAATATGGTCGTCAAGAAGAAAGGCGGTAAGGATGTCGAAGTGCCGGACGGCTGGGTCGGGCATATTCTGCCGTTCGATCTCGTACAGGGGAAATTTCTTACCTCTGATCTTGCGGAAATTGCCACATTTGAATCTCGGCTGAGTGAGATTGGCGGCGAAATCGCTGACATTCTTGAAAATCTGGATGAGGATGACAAGAGTTCGACTGATGCCGTCAGCGAGGATGGAGATTCTTTCGTTGCCGCTGAATTGAAGAAAGCAGTGAAATCGATTGGGAAGAATCCCGAGACTGACTTTGACCGTGCTCTTGTGAGTGCACAGCGGTTGTTTGATGAAGAGCGTGAAGTCAAAAAGAACGTTAAGAATCTCCGTTCAGCGCTTGATGAAAAGACCCGGACCGTTATTGAAGGACTGAGCGATGAACATGCTGATGACTTGCTTGCTGCCAAGTGGGTGGAACCATTGCAGCGCAAGCTTGAGGAACTCCCTCAGACGGCTGTTGATGAGTTGATTGCAGCGGTGAATGCGCTGAACGACAAGTATTCGACCACATACTCTGATGTGTGCGAACAGATCGAACAGGCTGAGGCAGAACTTGGCAATATGCTTGGTCAACTAACCGGCAAAGAGTTCGACATGGCTGGTATTGCCGAGCTGAAGACCCTGTTGGGAGGTGAATGATGACTGAACAGGCGAAAGTTCCTGCGATTCGTTTCGCTGGTTTTACTGACCCTTGGGAACAGCGTAAGGCCAGTGAGGTGTTCCAAATCGTTGATGATAGAGGCCATCCGACACTGCCTGTTCTGTCGGCGACGCAGAATCAAGGCATGATATATCGCGATGATTCTGGTCGATATATCGGGCATGACGAGAGCAACGAAATCGGATATAAGCGTGTGCTTCCCGGAGACTTCGTTGTTCATCTCAGGTCATTTCAAGGGGGCTTCGCACATTCGCAGTATGAGGGCATAACGTCGCCTGCATACACGGTTTTTAGAGCGAAGGAACCAACATCGCATTCAGATCGATTCTGGAAGCACTGGTTTATGTCCGAGCATTTCATTGCCGGTCTATCGACGGTGACTTATGGGATTCGCGATGGCCGCAGCATTAGTGTTGATGAGTTCATGAACACTTTTTTGGCATTTCCCGCTGTCGAAGAACAAGCAGCTATCTCCCGCTTACTTGATTATCTCGACGACCTCATCACCCTTCATCAGCGTAAGTATGACAAGCTTGTCATCTTTAAAAAATCGATGCTTGAAAAAATGTTCCCGAAAGATGGTGAGTCTGTACCCGAAATTCGCTTTGCTGGTTTTACTGACCCTTGGGAACAGCGTAAGTTCGTGGATTTCGTTGAAGCTTCAGGTATTCGGAACAAAGACAACTTGCAGCTCGAAAGCTATTCGGTATCTAACGATCGCGGTTTTGTGCCTCAAGATGAGCAGTTCGAAAACGGCGGAACAATGCGAGATGCTGACAAGACAGCGTACTGGATTGTCGAGCCTGGGTCTTTTGCCTACAACCCCGCAAGAATCAATGTTGGCTCAATTGGCTATCAATCTACCAGGAAAAACGTAATCGTCAGCTCCTTATACGAAGTATTCAAGACGGATCGTTCTTGCGACGATCGCTTCTTGTGGCACTGGTTCAAATCATCGCTTTTTACAAAGCAAATTGAAATGCTTCAAGAGGGCGGCGTGAGACTGTACTTCTTCTTTGACAAACTTCAAAAGAGCGAGATTTGGATGCCCAATGTCGACGAGCAGAGAATAATTGGACAGCAATTTGACCAACTAGATTCTTTAATCACCCTTCATCAGCGTAAGTTGGAATTGCTGCAGAATATCAAGAAATCCTTGCTTGACAAGATGTTTGTGTGAGGGGAGGTGGAGCAATGGAGACCTTCGATATCGTGAAGCTCGCCTCATATCGCGAGAATAACCGGATCGAGGCGAAAGCCGCAAAGGGCGGCCTCCCACGCAGCATGTGGGAGACGTACTCCGCCTTCGCCAACACCTACGGCGGCGTCATCCTGCTTGGCGTCAAGGAGCGCGAAGACGGTACCTTCGCGCCGATTGGACTTACACCAACTGAAGCGGAACATCTTCGCCAGGACTTTTGGAACACGGTCAGCAACCGGTCCAAGGTGAGCGCCGTGCTGCCCATCGAATCGGAAGTTGAAGTGCTCGAAGCGGATGGTGGGATAGTGCTGGCTATTCACGTTCCGCGCGCTCCGCGTGACGAACGCCCCGTGTATATCAATAATGATCTCTTCGGGGGAACCTACCGTCGGCGTGGTGAGGGCGACTACCGTTGCACGCGGCAGGAGATCTCAGCAATGCTCCGGGATCAGGGAGCTGAGACGATGGATTCCAAGGTGCTGGACGATCTCACTGTTGCCGACTTCAATACAGACACAGTGCGGGCATATCGCAATCGTTTCCGCGCAGCGCGACAGGGCAGCTCCTGGACCGATCTCGATGACGAGCGTTTCCTGCGTGCCATTGGCGCAGCAATGGTGAGCCGTGAGGATAGCAAGCTTCATCCCACGTTCGGCGGCCTGCTCATGTTTGGCAACGACTATGACATCGTGCGCGAATGCCCGCAGTATTATCTTGACTATCAGGAGACTCTGGACCCGGCGATTCGCTGGACCGATCGTGTGCATTCGGGAGATGGCATGTGGTCGGGCAACCTGTTCGATTTCTTCTTCCGCGTGAACCGCAAGCTTGCCGAATCCCTGAAGACCCCATTCAAGCTCGACGGCATTTTCCGCGTCGATGACACCCCCATGCATAAGGCGGTCCGTGAGGCGTTGGCCAACTGCTTGTTCAACGCCGATTACCATGGCGTACGCGGAGTGGTGGTCAGGCGCACCCCCGACAAGCTGGTGTTCGAGAATCCGGGTGATATCCGAACCGGCATTGAACAGATGCGCCTCGGCGGGGTGTCTGATCCGCGCAACGGTCTTGTCATGAAGATGTTCAGCCTAATCGATGTGGGCGAGCGAGCTGGTACGGGTGTTCCCGATGTGTTTGCCACATGGGCGAATGCAGGACTTCCTGAACCGCAGATTGAGGAGAGCTTCGGCGAGGCTGATCGTACGGTGCTCACGCTTATGTTGGAGCCGGATGCCAAGCTCGATCAAAATGAGCATGTATTCATCCGTGGTGAGCAGATAACTGACAATAATGAGCAGATAAACAGTTCGAATGAGCAGATATCTGACAATAATGAGCAGTTAAATGGTTCGAATGAGCGGATAACCGAGAGACAGCGAGTCATTCTTCATTTTGTAGAGAAGAGCCCCAACGCGACATACGATGATATGGCGCGTGCTGTGGGAGTCTCATCAGCGACTGTGCGAAGGGATGCTGAAATACTCATTGGGTGTGGATTGCTTAAGCGCGTCGGTTCGCGAAAGGCAGGACACTGGGAAGTTCGGGGAGAGAAGAATCATGATATTCGATAGCGAATCGGTGTTTGAGGAAAACGTCATCACCGTGCTTAAGCAGCATGGATGGAAGGACGGTGTCCTGCGCTATCCAACTGAGCGGGATTTGCTCGACAATTGGAAAGACATACTGTACCGCAACAACAACGACATAGACAGGCTTGGCAAATACCCGCTGACGGACGGGGAAATGGCACAGATAATCGAGCAGATCGAGACCCTGCGAACGCCGCTCGCGCTCAATTCGTTCGTCAACGGGCGTACCGTGTCTATCACGCGTGACAACAAAGAAGATGTGGCGCATTTCGGCAAGGAAGTCAGTCTCTACATCTATGACCGCAAGGAAATCGCGGGCGGCAAAAGCACCTACCAAATCGCTCAGCAACCGGTCTATCCAGCCAAGAACACGATGTTGAACTCGCGGCGCGGCGACCTCGTGCTCCTCATCAATGGCATGCCATTGATCCATATCGAGCTCAAGAAAAGCGGCATACCCGTCAGCCAAGCAACCAATCAGATCGAAAAATACGCGCACGAAGGCGTGTTCACCGGCCTGTTCCGTCTCGTGCAGATCTTCGTGGCCATGACCCCCGACGACGCCGTCTACTTCGCCAATCCCGGCGCGGACAAATTCAATCCAAGCTATTACTTCCATTGGGCGGACTACAACAACGAGCCTATCTGCGGCGGGCAAAACCCTGGCAAAGACGAATGGAAGCTGTTCATCGGAGGCACCTCCGGCACCGCAGGCCTGCTGTCCATTCCCATGGCGCATCAGCTTATCGGCTTCTACACCATCGCCGACTCGGCGGATGGATGCCTTAAGGTGCTGCGTAGTTATCAGTACATCGCGGCGAACGCCATCTCTGATGTGGTGAGGAAATGTGATTGGGAACAGCGGCCAGCTACCCCAGGACGACCCGGCGGCTATGTATGGCACACCACCGGTTCAGGCAAGACCATGACCAGCTTCAAATCGGCTCAGCTCATTGCTGACTCGCATGACGCCGACAAGGTCGTGTTCCTCATGGACCGCATTGAATTGGGTACTCAATCGTTGAAGGAGTACCGCAGCTTTGCCGACAGCGAGACGGAAGTGCAGGGCACGGAGAACACCGGTGTATTGCGGGATAAACTCAACAGCACCGATGTCAACGACACTCTGATTGTCACCTCTATCCAGAAGATGAGCAACGTGAAAGCAGGGGAGCGGGGCGTCACCCAGACATGGCTGGATCAACTTGCTGCACGACGCATCGTCTTCATCGTGGACGAATGCCATCGCTCCACCTTCGGCGACATGTTGCAAGTCATCCGCCGTTCCTTCCCCAACGCGCTGTTCTTCGGATTCACAGGCACACCCATTCTGGGCGAAAACCAGAAGAAGAACTCCACCACCGCCATGGTGTTCGGTCGTTGCCTGCACCGATACAGCATCGCCGACGGCATTCGTGACCATAATGTACTCGGATTCGACCCGTACATGGTGACCACGTACAAGGATTCTGAAGTCAGACGTGCCGTGGCTCTCGACAAGGCGAAGGTGGAGAGTACGGAAGATGCACTTGCTGACCCCATTAAAGCTAAGGTGTTTCAGCATTACATGGATAAATCCGAGGTCCCTATGGGTCCGATGGTTGATGGCGCTGGAAACCGTATCAGTGGCATCGAGGATTTCCTTGGACGAGACCAATATGGCATCGACTCCCCGCATCCGAACATGGTGGTCTCGGACATTCTCGAACAGTTCCCGGTGCTCAGCCATGCGGGCAAATTCCATGCGATGCTCGCCACTAGCTCCATTCCTGAAGCTGTCAACTATTATCACTTGTTCAAGCAGCAAGCACCTAAGTTGCATGTAACGGCGTTGTTCGATCCCAACATCGACAACAACGAAGGAGCAACGGACAAAGAAGATGCGCTGACTGAAATCATCACCGATTACAACGAGGCGTTCGGCAAAGAGTTCATCATCCCCACATGGCCGGCGATGAAGAAAGATATTTCGTCGCGACTATCGCATAAGAGTCCGTACGGCGGCATAGCAGCAAACCGCAGCCAGCAGCTTGATTTGCTCATCGTCGTGGACCAGATGCTCACCGGATTTGACTCAAAATGGGTGAATACGCTGTATCTCGACAAGATTATCGACTACGAAAGCATCATCCAGGCGTTCAGCCGCACGAATCGCCTGTTCGGGCCGGACAAGCCGTTCGGAGTCATCCGCTACTACCGCAAGCCGCACACCATGTACGGCTTCATCGAAGCGGCGGTGAAACTGTACTCCGGCGACAGGCCGCTTGATTTGTTCGTGCAGAAATTGCCCGCGAACGTGAAATCCATGGATACACGGTACTTGGAGATTCTCGACGTGTTCACGGATAACGGGGAATCGGACCTCATGCAGCTGCCGGAATCGGTGGAAGCCAGACGCAAGTTCGCCAAGGAGTTCGTAGAGCTGAATCGTTACCTTGAAGCGGCGAAAGTGCAGGGTTTCGACTGGAACACCACGGAATACAAGGTCGATGGCACGGACGCCGACGATGCGGATGAGAACGATGGCGGGAACGGCGAACCTGATATCGTGCGTCCCCAAATTGACGAACGCACATATCTGATTCTCGCCCAGCGGTATAAGGAGCTGTTCGATGATGACAGCTGCGCCGCAGAACCGGACGATGACGGGAGATGTGACCCCGAAGCGCCTTATGAGCTGGAAGGGTATCTCACCGAAATCGACACCGGACTGATCGACACCGACTACATGAATGCCAACTTCGTCAAATGGCTCAAGGCACTCAAGGAGGACAGTCCGGAGTTGGCGGAGATGTCCGCACAGCTGCACCGATCCTTCGCTGCGCTTTCGAGGGACGAACAACGACTTGCTGAGCTGTTCCTGCATGATGTGGAGCGTGGCGATGTGGAAGTCGAGGAAGGCATGACGCTGCGGGACTACATCACGCGCTATGCCAAACGAGAGAAAGATGAGCAGATCGACAAGCTCGTGGATCATCTCGGCGTTGACAGGTCGTTGCTTGAAGAACTCACCGTCAGATATATCAATGAGAAAAGTCTGAACGCATTCGGCCGATTCGACGCCCTGCGTGACACCATCGACGTGCCACGGGCGAAATTGTTCTTCGAGCGATGCATGAATGTGACGCTGCCGAATTTCAAAGTGAAAGTACAGGCGTCGAAACTGTTGAAACAGTTCGTGCTCGAAGGCGGGTTCGACATCGACGAGGAGGTCTCGCACTGGCGATTCGCCCTCTGACGGTTTTGTAACGCTGTACGGTGCCATTCCTGCTGGTGCTTGTGTATGTCTGGCCGCTCGACCGGAGAGCCGCCACGGGAATGTATCACAACGCTGATAGTCTGGCAGACAGTCGAAACCGCACGAATATGCCCATTCTCCAAGGAGTATCGCATGGCTGAAAACACCGAATACCTCGCCCTGTGGGGCGGCCGCTTCACTTCCGGACCGTCGCCCGAGCTGGCCCGTCTGTCGAAATCCACGCAGTTCGACTGGCGACTCGCCGATGACGACATCGCCGGTTCCCGCGCCCACGCGCGCGCCCTCGGCCGCGCAGGCCTGCTGACCGCCGATGAGCTCAGCCGCATGGAAGCCTCGCTTGACGAGCTGCAGCGCCGCGTCGACTCCGGTGCGTTTGCGCCCATCGAAGACGACGAGGACGAGGCCACCGCGCTGGAGCGCGGCCTGCTGGAGATCGCAGGCGACGAGCTCGGCGGCAAACTGCGCGCCGGCCGTTCCCGCAACGATCAGATCGCCTGCCTGATCCGCATGTGGCTGCGCCGCCACTCCCGCGTCATCGCAGGTCAGCTGCTTTCCCTCGCATCCGCGCTGATCGACCAGTCGGTCAAGGCCGGTGGCACCGTCATGCCTGGCCGCACCCACATGCAGCACGCCCAGCCCGTGCTGCTCGCGCATCAGCTCATGGCACACGTGTGGCCGCTGCTGCGTGACGTGCAGCGACTCGTGGATTGGGACAAGCGCATCGACGCCAGCCCGTACGGCTCCGGGGCGCTCGCCGGCAACACGCTCGGACTGGAGCCGGTCGCGGTCGCCCGAGAACTCGGTTTCGGCAAGGTTACCGAGAACTCCATCGACGGCACCGCCTCGCGCGATCTGGTGGCCGAATTCGCGTTCGTCGCCGCCATGGCCGGCGTCGACATCTCGCGTCTGAGCGAGGAGATCATCATCTGGAACACCCAGGAATTCGCGTTCGTGCGTCTCGATGACGCCTACTCCACCGGCTCCTCGATCATGCCGCAGAAGAAGAACCCCGACATCGCCGAGCTCGCCCGCGGCAAGTCCGGCCGTCTCATCGGCGACCTGACAGGTCTGCTCGCCACGCTCAAGGGCCTGCCCACCGCGTACGCCCGCGACCTGCAGGAAGACAAGGAGGCGGTCTTCGACCAGGTCGATACGCTGGAGGTGCTGCTGCCCGCCTTCACCGGTATGATCGCCACCATGAGCTTCGACCACGACCGTCTTGCAGCCGAAGCGCCGACCGGATTCGCGCTCGCCACGGACATCGCCGAATGGCTCGTCAAGAATGGTGTGCCGTTCCGCCACGCGCATGAGCTTTCCGGTGCATGCGTCAAGCTCGCCGAAGGCCGCGGCCAGGAGCTGTGGGATCTCACGGATGACGATTTCATCGGGATCTTCCGTGACTTCCTGCCCGCCGACAAGGCCCCGCAGGTGCGCGAGGTGCTGTCCACCGAAGGCTCCGTGTCCGCCCGCAACGGCAAGGGCGGCACGTCGCCGGCCCGTGTACGTGAGCAGATCGCCTGCGCCAAGGACACCGTCGACGCGCTGCGCGTGTTCGCCAACTCCGTGAGCGATGGTCCGGCCTACAAGTCCCCGAAGTCCCTGCGCTCCGTCACCGACTGACCGCCTCCACATCCCCGCCAGCGCGCGCGGGCTCATCCTGAAGGATGAACCCGCGTGACAGGAGTCTGACCTAGAATCATGACTGGAAGAGACACAGACATACGGAAGACGGATTCGGGCGAAGGGAAACAGTGTGCTGACGCGCAATCAGATTCGGTCGTTGGTCAACGAGCATGGGCACGACATCATCGTCCATGATCATATGCAGCATATCGAGCGCGGATGCTACCAGCATGGAGCGGTGACGACATTCGCGCATTCTATCCGCGTGGCGTGCCTCGCCGTGTGGATGGCCGACCGCCTGCATCTGTGGGACAAGGTCGATCTGCATTCGCTGGTCCGCGCGGCTCTGCTGCACGATTACTTCCTGTATGACTGGCATGACTGGGATGACGGCGCCCATAGGCTGCACGGGTTCACGCACGGGCAGGCTGCACTGCGCAACGCGGTGCGTGACTTCCGCCTCAACGCGATCGAACGCGACAGCATCGCATGCCACATGTTCCCCATGACGCTCAAGCCGCCGAGCTACATCGAAGGCTATCTGGTCACCATGGCCGACAAGATCAGTGCCACACGGGAGACCTTCTCCCTGGAGCGGTTCTCCAAGCCGCAACTGGAGTCCGGTAAACCCCTTGCCGCAATCGAAAGCGGAGCATCCGCAGCGTCCGCGCACGACGGGCGGCACAAGCCCTCACGGAGCCGGGAGGTGCTGGCCTGATGCTGTTCGTGGAAAAACTGTTCCTGTGGTTCCTGCTCTACAGCTTCTGCGGATGGGTGTACGAGTCCATTCTCGTGTCCATCCTGGAGCGCCGGCCAGTCAACCGCGGATTCCTCAACGGCCCGTTGTGCCCGATTTACGGTGCGGGCGCGGTCGGCGCCGTCGTGGTGCTGGGACAGGTGCACAATCCCCTGGTGGTGTTCCTGTTTTCGATGGTCGGTGCCAGCATACTGGAATACGTCACATCCTGGGTCATGGAGGCGCTGTTTCATGCCCGCTGGTGGGACTACTCCGACTACAAATTCAATCTTAACGGGCGCATCTGCCTGCTGGGGGCGTTCGTGTTCGGCGTGGGCGGCGTGCTCATCACGTCGGTGATCCAGCCACAGGTTGCAGGTGTCACCGACCGGCTGCCGCTGCCCGCCATCCACTGGCTGTGCGGGGTGCTGTTCGTGCTCACGCTGATCGACCTCGTCGTCACGGTGTGCGGCATCATGCATTTCGAGAACAGTCTCGACAATCTCATGGCCGCCATGACGCATTACGGAGACGCCATGAAGGTCGCCGTCAGCGATGTCACCGGCAAGATGAGCGAATCGTGGAAATCCGGCAAGGAGATGTCGTTCGACTTCATGATGCGGGTCAGGGATGCGGCGATGTCCATCTTCAACCGTCAGCAGCGTCGAATGATCGCCTCGTTCCCGAAACTGCGCACCGAACGCAACAACGATGTGCTGGAGCAGCTGCGCCGGATTCTCGAAAGCCTGTACCGTCACTGACGGCCGGATTCAAGCGGCGAACCGGGGAGCATTCCCCGACGTTTCGCGGGCAGCCGTCCTGGCGCATGCTGTCGATATGTTCTGCGAGACTGATAGATGCACAATGCCCAGAATTTGATAGGGAGTACCAATATCCATGGCTCACGTCACCGATTTCAAAGAGGCCGGATTCGATTCCGTCCTTGAAGAACTGGAATGGCGCGGGTTGATTTCCCAGTCCACCGACAGGAAACAACTCGCCGAAGCGTTGAACGGGGAGCCGGTCACCTATTATTGCGGCTTCGACCCGACCGCGGCGTCGCTGCATATCGGCAATCTCGTGCAGCTGATCAACATGCGTCACCTTCAGGCCGCCGGGCATCATCCGATCGCCTTGGTCGGCGGCGCGACCGGTCTGATTGGCGACCCCCGCCAGTCGGGCGAGCGCACCCTCAACCCGAAGGACGTCGTCGCCGGCTGGGCCGAACGGCTCAAGCGGCAGATCGGCGGCATTCTGGAAACCTACGGCGACAATCCGGTGCGTTTCGTCTCCAATTACGACTGGACCGCGCAGATGTCCGTCATCGACTTCCTGCGCGACGTCGGCAAGAACTTCCGACTCGGCACCATGCTGGCCAAGGACACGGTCGCGCGTCGTTTGAACTCCGAGGAGGGCATCTCCTTCACGGAATTCAGCTACCAGGTGCTGCAGGGCAACGACTTCCTTCACCTGTTCGACGAGTACGGCTGCACGCTGGAAATCGGCGGATCCGACCAGTGGGGCAACCTGACCTCCGGCATGGACCTGATTCGCAAGGTGCGCGGCGTCACGGTGAACGTGTTCACCAGCCCGATCATCACCGACGCCACCGGAAAGAAATTCGGCAAATCCGAAGGCAACGCGGTGTGGCTCGATGCCACCATGCTCAGCCCGTACCGGTTCTACCAGTTCTGGTTCAACCGCCCCGACGTCGAGATGGAAGGCCTGCTCAAGGCGTTCACGTTCCTGCCAAAGGCCGAGATCGAACGACTCGCCGAAGAATCGCGCACCAATCCCGGCGCACGCGAAGCCCAGCGCACCCTCGCATGGGAAGTGACCAGCTTCGTGCATGGCGAGGCCGCGACGCAGGCGGCGATCGACGCGTCCGCAGCCCTGTTCGGGCGCGGCGGCGACCTTGCCTCCATCGACGAGGACACGCTTGAAGCCGCCATCGACGGACTCAAGATAGAGGACGAGTCCGGTGCCAAGACGTTCGCGTCCGTCGGCATCGACGACCGCATCACCGAGGCCGGGGTGAAGGCAGGCCTGTTCAAGTCTATTTCCGAGGCCCGCAAGACTATCAAGTCCGGTGGCGTGTATCTGAACAACAACCGTGTGACCGACGAAGAGCAGACGTTGGGCCAGGACGATTTCCTGCACGGTCGTTTCGCGCTCATCCGCCGCGGCAAGAAGGCGCTCGGCGTCGTCGAGAAGCACTGATTCATTCCTGCTCCCACTGGCGGGGAGCTGCCGGCCAGGGCCGGCTGGGATGGTTGCGCCGGCATGGAGACCATCCCGCTCATCGTGACATCGCATCGCAACAACAGACTTTGCATTAAGAAAGGCATACACGTATGGCAGAAGAACAGGGTCGCTCCGGCGGCAAATCATACGGCAACCGCGGTTACGGCTCCGGACGTTCCGGCGGTTACCGCAAGTCGGGCGGTTACCGCAAGGACGGCGACCGCGGCGGATTCCGGCGCGACGGCGAGCATGGCGGATACCGCGGCAAGGGCGGTTTCCATAAGGATGGGGAGCGCCGTGACTTCCACAAGGGTGGTTTCCGCAAGGATGGTGATCGTGGTGGTTTCCGTCGCGATGACCGTCGTGATGGTGACCGTCCGTTCCGTCGTGATGGTGAGCACGGTGGTTTCCGTCGTGACGACCGTCGCGATGGTGATCGTCGTGATTTCCATCGCGGTCCGCGTCGTGACGGTGATCAGGGCGGGTTCCGCCGGGATGGCGGTTTCCACAAGGATGGGGAGCGCCGTGACTTCCACAAGGGTGGTTTCCGCAAGGATGGTGATCGTGGTGGTTTCCGTCGCGATGATCGCCGCGGCGGCGACAACCCGCGTTACCGTCGCGATGACCGCCGTGACTTCCATCGTGATGGCGATCGCCCGCGCTATCAGCGCGATGACCGCCGCGACGGCGAGCGTCGCGAGTTCTCCGCCGAGGAGAAGCGCGAATATCGGGAGCAGAAGCGTCAGGACTATATGAGCGGTCCCCGTCGCAATTCCGACGGCACGGTAAGCTACCCTTCGCAGAACCCCTATACGGATCGTCGTCCGAACGAGCCGAAGATGCCCAAGGGCATGGAATGGTCCATGCTGTCCAAGGAAGAGCGTGAACGCCTGCGCGGCCTGTCCAAGGAGCACGCCGAGAACATCGGCCTGCACATCCTTGCCGCCTATGCGCTGGAGGAGAAGGATCCCGAACTGGCCCTCGCCCACGCCAAGTGGGCTGCTCATCAGGCGTCGCGCATCGATTTCTCCCGTGAGACGCTTGCCTTCATCGCGTACCGTCAGGGCGATTACAAGCTCGCCCTGCGTGAGTTCCGCACCGCGTACCGCATGAACGGCTTCCTCGACTACCTGCCGTTCATCGCCGACTGCGAACGCGGCAACGGCGATCCCAAGAAGGCCATCGAAGTGGTGCGCTCCGACGATGCCAAGGCGTTGCGTGGCGAGGCGAAGGCCGAGATGTTCCTGGTCTATGCCGGCGCCCTCGCCGACCTCAAGATGTGGGACAAGGCCATCGAGATCGTCCACACGCTCGGACGTTCCAAGGGGCTGCCGGGCGAATACCGCATGCGTGCCGTGCAGGCCGAGCAGTACTTCCTCGACGAGTGCGGCCGTACCGAGGAGGCCGCCGCATTGGACGACCTGCTCGACCGTCTCGAAACCCAGTACGCCGAAGCCGATGAGGACGAGACCGTGGACGACGTGATTATCGATCACGACATGGAGCACTTCACCGATGACGAGCTCGACATGCTCGGCATCAGCGAGGACGACGCCCAGTTCGCGCCCGAAGACTACGACGACATGTACGGCGGCTCCGAAGACGGATACGGCGACGAGTCGGACGATGCCGAATCGGATGACTCCGATGACTCAGCCGATGCCGAAGCCGACCAGAACCCCGATGCCGAAGACGAGGCGTCCCTTGACGGCCCGCTGGCCGACGAGGAGGAGCTGCCGGCCAAGGAGACCGAAGAAGGCGCCGAATCCTTCACCGACCCCGCCGACCAGAACGCCGATGACACCGGCGAAGCCGCTGATGAAGCCGAGGACGCGGAACCCGCCGAAGCCGACGATGCGCAGACGGCCGAAGCGGAAGCTTTGGACGCCGCTGAACCGGCTGCGGAAGCGCAGGACGAGTGACGCGCATGAACGCCATGCTCAAATCCACCGACCGTCCCATATCTCAGACGTACCGGCTGGCGCTGCTCGATCTGGACGGCGTCGTCTACCGGGGCAAGAACCCGGTGGAACACGCCGCCGATTCCATCAGGGCGGCGCAGCGTGCGGGAATGCAGGTAGAATACACCACCAACAACTCCTCCCGTTTCCAGCGCGTCGTCGCCGAGCAGCTTCGAGGCTTCGGCCTTGACGTCGAACCGCGGCAGGTCATCACCTCGTCCGTGGTGGCCGCCCGCATGGTGGCCCGGCACGTTTCGGCCGGAGCGCGCATCCTCGTGCTGGGTGCCGAGCATCTGCGCGAGGAAGTGGCCGGTCAGGGACTCACCGTGGTAGACCATGCCGAGGACACCCCGGAGGCGGTCATCCAGGGATGGTATCCGGACATGACGTGGCAGCAAATGGCGGAGGTCTCGTACGCGGTGGAGCGGGGCGCGCTGTATCTCGTCACCAACCGCGACCTGACCATTCCCCGCGAGCTCGGCATCGCGCCGGGATGCGGTTCCATGATCCAGGCGGTCATCAACGCGACCGGCGTCGAGCCGATCGCATCCGCGGGCAAGCCCGAGTCTGCCATGTACGACGAGGCCCGACTGCTGGCCGCGGGAAACGAGACGGAGCCGGTCAGTCGTGAATCGTGCCTGGCGATAGGCGACCGTCTCGATACGGACATCGAGGCCGGCAACCGCGGCGGATACGATTCCCTCGCGGTGCTGACCGGCGTCACCAACCCGCATGAGCTGATGACGGCGCCGGCGCATCTGCGCCCGTCCTATATCGTCCGCGACCTGCGCGGACTGCAGGAGGCCCAGCCATCCACCGATGCGAGCGACGGCAACGTCTGGACGTGCGCCGACGCGACCGCCCGGCTGGAAGACGGCTCACTGACGGTGAGCGACGCGACCGACATCAACGCCCTGCGCGCGGCCTGCGCCGCTGCATGGACGTACGCCGACAACGGCGGGGACATCGGTTCGGTCTCATTGCCGGAATTCTCACTGTGATCATCGCCGCCCGCCGCAAGGCCGGCGGCGTTTTCCGTGACGTGCAGGGGCACATGAAACACTGGGCATAAGGAGCGGCCATGCCGGACGATATCACCGAACGTTACCCACAGCTCGCCGACCTTGACGGCAAAGACGACGACCAGCGCATCGAGGTCTTCCGCGACGTGCTCGGCCAGCTGCAGCGCGAGCTCGACGAGAACCACTGAAAGACAAGGCCGCTGGCAGGGAAACCACCGGATGTGAAAGGTGCAGGAATGGAACGTCTTGACGCGCTCATCGTCGGTCTGGGATTGGTGCCGAGCCGCTCCAAGGCACAGCGGCTGATCCGTGACGGCCATGTGCTGGTCGACGGGGTCGCCGTCACCAAACCGGCCGCGAACGTGGCCACCGCGTCCTCGATCACCGTCGACAAGGGCGACGACTACGTGTCTCGCGGCGCGTACAAGCTGATTGGCGCCTTCGACGAGTTCTCCGGTCGAGGCCTGCCTTCGCCGCGCGGCCTGCGCTGCCTGGACATCGGCGCCTCGACCGGCGGCTTCTGCGACGTGCTGCTGCGCAGGGGAGCCGCTCAGGTCATCGCCCTGGATGTGGGGCATGGTCAGCTCGATAGTCGTATCGCGCGCGACCCGCGCATCATCGAGATGAGCGGGGTCAACATCCGCGACGTGACCGCCGCGGATCTGCCGTATCGGCCGGACATGATCGTGTCGGACGTGTCCTTCATCTCCCTGACATACGTCATCCCGGTCATTGCGCGCATCGCCGCGCCCGGAGCCTCAGTGGTGCTGCTCGTCAAACCGCAGTTCGAAGTGGGCAAGGGCAATCTCGGCAAGGGTGGTATCGTGGAGGACCGGCATCTGCGCGATCAGGCGCTGGAGACGGTCGTCGATTGCGCGAACCAGCATGGGTTGACGGTTGCGGGAACCGCCCCGTCACCGATCGAGGGCACCCACGGAAACACGGAGTTCCTGCTGTTCGCCCGCATGGATGACATCGCCGCAAAGGCCGACTGAAAAACGCCGCATCGCGCGCGGATTCGTCGTCCGTGTCACGTATTGCGCAGATACACACGCTTGGCGGCGCCGGATACCAGCAATACGCTGGACGTGCTGTCCACGGCGAGCTTCGTGATGCACGAGGCGCGTTCCACATGCGATTCGTCAGTCAACCGTATGAAGACGCCCTGCATCAGGGTGCAGATGAGCCTGCTGACACGCAAATCGCCGCCGATGATTCGTTCGGCGTTGCTCGTCCGGGTGAATTCCGTCATGCCGCTGCGCCCGAACATGGCGCTTGACAGGGGAGTCATCCGCAGCCGTTCGGTGCGCAGCTCGTCCGCGTCCAACGTGCCCTGCATATCCAGGTATCTCGTGACGATGCATGAACGGTTGCGCAGCAGTCCGCGAACGGTCATGCCGCCAGGGCACATGACATCGCCCTGCACGATGATCTTGCCGGTGAAATCCAGTGCGGAGCAACGCAGGTCGCCTCCGACATGCAGTTCGCCATGCCCGCTGATTCTGTTGACATGCATGTCGCCGCGGCAGACCAGACGCCCCTCGCAATGCACGTTCCCGCCGTCGAGCCCCATCGCATCGAATGAGCCGCGGGCACGCAAACCGTCGAATCGCATGCCGGCATCGCAGGAGCAGCTGCCGTTCGCCGTCACGTTCTGATACGAGCCGTCGGGCACATGCCCGTCAACCATCGTGATATTGCCCATTGCGCCACCCTCGCCGCCATGTTGTTACGTTGCGACGACTGTGCCGCAACACCTTTTTGACTGTACCAGTTGGATGGCGTTGCGGCACGTGCCTGCGTTCAGTATGTGGTCATACGGGGTATGGAGGGGGTGCCTGGCGTCGGTCAGCCGCGAATGAACTTGTCGATGTTGTCCTGCTTGCCCATGATGACGAGTTCGTCGTTGCGGTGCATGACCAGTTCTTTGGAACCATACTGGAACTCGCTGCCGGGCGCCTTGATGCCGACGACGGTGACGCCGTAGCGTTCGTTGACCTTCGCGTCCGCGATGGAATAGCCGACCACGTGCGAAGGCGTGTGGATCTTGACGACGGTGTGCGAGCCCTCGATCTCGATGTAATCCAGATAGTTGCCGGACACCAGATGCCCGACGCGCTTGCCTGCATCCGTTTCGGCGTTGATGATATGACGCGCTCCGATGCGCTGCAGGATGCGCGCGTGCTCCTTCGACACCGATTTCGCCCAGATGTCGCTGATGCCGGCGTCCAGCAGGTTTCCGGCGGTGATCACCGACGCCTCGACGCTGTCTCCGATGGCGACGACGGCGGTGTCGAAATCGGACGCATTGAGCTGCTCGACGGCGAGCACGTCGGTCATGTCGGCCTGAACGGTGGGAACCTGCGCGGACCACCTGTTGACCAGTTCGGGATCCTTGTCGACGGCGAGCACGTCCTGCCCCATGGAATCCAACGTGGTCGCCACCGAACTGCCGAATCGTCCCAGTCCGACGACCAGAATGCTCCTGTTGTTGCGTGCCATGCCATCATCCTTTCCGCCGCCGTGCGCGGCGATGTGCCGGTGCCGCCGTCATGGACGCCGCCGATTCTCCGGGCGGCGGTGAACGGTACCGCTTCTACGTCATGATATGGCATCCCTGGCCGTCCGACAAAGGCGGAGTCGGCGGCATCCGTCGGATGCAGACGGTATCGGCGGCGCCCTCAGCCGACCACGATGGGCTCGTTGGGGTATCGTATCGATTCCAAGGCGCGGGGCCTGTTGATCGCGTATGCGATCGTCATCGGACCGAGACGACCCACCACCATCGCCGTGGCGAGGATGAACAACGCCGCCGGATTGTCCTCGCGCGCCACGCCGACCGAATAGCCGCCGAGCCCGAACGACGAACAGGCGTCGAACAGTGCATCGGTGAGCGAGCAGTCCGAGGCGAGCATCAACGCCAGCGACGCGCTCAGCACTAGGAACAGGCAGGCGGCGGTGATGCTCACCGCGGTCATCGCCACGCGCGCCGGAATCCGGCGCCGGAAGGCGTTGATGTCGGTGTGTCCGGTGAACGCGGCACGGCAGATCAGTAGGATGACCGCGAACGTCGTGACGCGGATGCCGCCGGCCGTGGAGGTGCTGCCGCCGCCGATGAACATGATGACGCTCATGAACACCTTCGTCGGCTCGCTCACCTGCGGCACCCAGCTCAGGTCGAAGCCGGAGCTGCGCGGCATTACCGCCGCGACGACCCCGTAACGCAGCCGCGTCTCCACGTCGGCGCCCTTGAACAGGAACGGGTTGTCCCATTCCACCAGCAGGAACCACGCCAGCGACAGCAGCACCAGCGAGAACGTCGTCACCAAGGTGATCTTGGTGTGCAGGCTCCAACGGCGTGGGGGAGTGCGGTGGCGGGCGCAGCGCATGAGGTTGAGCAGCACGGGAAACCCCAGCGTGCCGCAGAACGCGCTGGCCATGATCGGCATGCCGACCGCCCAGTTGTTGACGTGCAGGCCGGCGCCGTCCGGCGTGAAGCCGGCGTTGTTGTACGACATGACCGCGAAGAACAGCGCCTCCCGGGCGGTATGGCGGACATTGCCCCTGTTGATGCCGTACAGGCCGGGGAACAGGGCGAGGAACGTGACGGACTCGATGATGAATGTGGTGGTGATGACCACGGTGAGCACGCCGCGGATCTCGTTGAGTTTCGTGGTGCCGAGCTCGTTGGCGGTGAGCAGCCTCTGCGTGGCTTTCATGTGATGGTTGGCGGCCAGGGCGATCAGCGATGCGAACGTCATGACGCCCAAGCCGCCCATCTGCACCGACACCAGCAGCACCACCTGGCCGAACGCGGTCCAGTGCGTGGTCGCGTTCACGATGGAGATGCCGCATGTCGACAGTGCGGACACGGCGGTGAAGAACGCGGTGGAGAAGCTGGTCGGCTCCTCTTCGTGTGAGGAGACCGGCAGCAGCAACAGACTGGTGGACAAGGCCACCAGCAGCAGGAAGTAGATGATGGTCAGACGGCCGGGATGCGAGGTGAGATGGTGAATGAAGCTGCGTTTCCTGCGGGTGCGCTCCTCGGCGGCGGCCTTCTCGAACGTGTCGCCGGAGAACCACCACGCGTAGCCGTGCGATGCCTCGCTGTTCGCTGAGGACTCGTCAAAAACGAGATTTGACATGGTCCCCGCTCCTTCGTATGCGTCGGCGCGCGTCAAGCGCGGCAACAGACTGGTTGCACTCGCCATTTTAGTATTCTTCGGCGATGATGCCGCCGTCGTCCGCATCGCGGGCACGGGCCCGCCCGGCCCCGGATCGGTCTTCATGGACGCGCCGCCGGCGGCGCTTGCGTTTCGTTTTCGGCGGATAAACGGTTCGTGGCGCCTTATGGGATATTGTGGATGACAGTACGTGGTCGTTTCGGATGATGATGAGGTGTGCGATGGTCTGCGCTCGGCATGCAGTGGTGGTGACGCATTCGCGTCTGCGTGAAAGCGGCACGGTGGTGTCTGAGGCGGTCGACCGGCTGCGCAATGTCGGGTTCGAGGTGTCGATCATCGACAACGTCGAGGCGCCGCAGTTTGGCGGCGTGACCCACAAGGTCGACGAGGACACCGAGATCGTCGTGGTGCTTGGCGGCGACGGCACGATACTGCGGGCCGCTGAACTGGTGCATTGCACGCAGGTGCCGATTCTCGGCGTGAACATGGGTCATGTCGGTTTTCTGGCCGAATTCGAGAGTTTCCAGATGAGCGAGGCGATCCGGCGCGTCGCCGACCATGACTATTCGATTGACGAGCGCATGATCGCCCATGTAGATGTGTGGCTGCCGGGTGTGCATGAGCCGCTGCAGGACTGGGCGCTGAACGACATCACCTTGGAGCGCGCCGACCGTGGCAAGATGGTCGAACTGTCGGTCCGGGTGGACGATGTGGAGATGAGTTCGTTCGGCTGTGACGGCGTCATCGTGTCGACGCCGACCGGATCCACCGCATACGCGTTCTCCGCGGGAGGGCCGATCATGTGGCCGAACGTCAAGGCGCTGCAGCTGGTGCCGCTGGCGGCGCATGCCCTGTTCGCCCGCCCACTGATCATCGGCGCCGGCTCGACGTTCACTCTGGACATCCTCGACGATTCGTCATCCGAAGGCTGGATCTGTTGCGACGGACGGCGGCAGTGCGCCCTGCCGAAGGGGACCCGCGTCGAGGTGCGCGAGTCGAAGAGCACGTTGCGGCTGGCCCGGCTGTCCGGTGTGCCGTTCACGAACCGTCTGGTCACCAAATTCGATCTGCCGGTGGTCGGATGGCGCGAGCACGCGAGGAACGGTGGTTCCTCGGCGCAGCGCACGCGTGCAAGGGGTGCGGCGGACACGGCCGCGGTGCCTTCTTCCGGCGAGCAGGGGGCCGACCATGCTTGAGGAACTGGAAATTCATGACCTCGGCCCGATTCATCGTGCCCTGCTCACGCCGGCCGCGGGAATGACCGCGATCACCGGCGAGACCGGAGCGGGCAAGTCCATGCTGTTGAGCGCCATCCGGCTGATTTCCGGCGGACCGGCCAGCAGCGGGCGCGTGTCCCCGGGCGCTTCGGAGGCATGGGCGCAAGGCGTGTTCGCCGTGGATGACCGCGGCGGCGTGGCGCAGGAGGCCCGCGATGCCGGGGCCGTGCTGGAGGACGGGGAGTTGTACTTGTCGCGCACGGTGCCGGTGTCGGGCCGGTCCCGTGCCGTGCTGAACGGCAAGAGCGCCCCCCGCTCGGTCTTGGAATCACTGGCGTCGCAGTTGGTGACGATTCACGGGCAGGCCGACCAGTTGCGCATCGCCGTCGCATCCAGGCAGCGGGAGTTCCTTGACATGGTCGCCGGCGATGATGATCTGCTGGCGCGGTACCGTCATTCATGGGATGCTCTGCGCGATCTTGATGACCGTCTGGAACGACTGCGCCATCAGGAGTCATCCGCCAGGCAGCGTGCGGACTATCTGCGCGAATCCATCCAGCGCATCAACCGCGCCGACCCCCAGCCCGGCGAGGACGAGGAGCTCAAAGGCCGTCGCGCCCGCATCGAGAACGCCGCCGATATCGCGCAGGGTGTCAGCCGGGCGCTTGCGGCGCTTGACGCCTCCCAGATGGATGTCGACGCCGATTCATCGAGCGCGTCTGATCTGCTGAATCAGGCGATCTCCTCATTGCGCGACATCCGTGTCGACGGTGATTTCGGCGAATTGGCTGACCGTCTGGAATCCCTGAACGCGGATCTGTCGGACATCGTGTTCTCGCTGTCGCGTGAGCTTGACGACGAGGAGAGCGTCGAGGACCTGGATGCCATCAACGCGCGCATCCACGAGCTGGGCGAGCTGACCCGGCGCTGGGGGCCGACGCTGCAGGACGTGATTGCATGGCGCGACAAGGCGACGTTCGAGGTCGAGGATCTGGACGCGTCTCCTGAGAAGGTCTCCCAGCTGCAGGACGAGCGCGAAGCCGCATTCGACCGGGCCCTGCAGGATGCCGGGGCGCTGAGCGAGGCGCGACGGGCCGCGGCGCAGTCGCTGGCCGCCACCGTCACCGACGAGCTGTCGTCGCTGGCCATGGCCGGGGCGCGGCTCGATATCCGCGTCACGGATCGCGGGGAAGAGGCGGTACCCGTATCCGATTCCGCCGGCGAGGCCTCGACGTGGCCGCTGGACGCGAACGGTCGCGATGACATCGAATTCCTGTTCACGCCGTTCCCTGGATCCCCGCAGCTGCCGATGGGCAAAAGCGCTTCCGGCGGTGAGCTGAGCCGCCTGATGCTCGCATTGGAGCTCGCCGCCGCGGATCGGCGTTCGAGTGCGGCTCCCGCGGGCGAGGGCGGGCCGATGACGTTTATCTTCGACGAGGTCGATGCCGGTGTCGGCGGCAAGGCCGCAGTGGAGCTGGGGCGGCGTCTCGCCCGTCTCGCGCGGACCTCGCAGGTCATCGTTGTCACGCACCTGGCTCAGGTGGCCTCATGGGCGGACGCGCAGTTCGTCGTGACCAAGGGCGCCTCGGACGGCGGGCAGTCCGCGGTGACGACCACGGTCGCCGAGGTATGCGGCGACGCGCGCGCCCATGAGATCGCCCGGATGCTGTCCGGCAGCGAATCCGAGGCGTCGCTCGACCACGCACGCGAGCTGCTGGCATCATCGTCGCTGACATAGCCGGGACGGCCAGCGCGCACATACGGACCGGATAACCGGCAATAGCGGAAGGAACATCATGGACGACAACCACGGCAAGGCGGCAATCTTCGATCTTGACGGAACGTTGCTGGATTCCATGGGCGTATGGGATCAGGTCGACATCGATTTCCTCGCCAAACGGGGCATCGAGGTCCCTGCCGACTACATGGGCAAGGTGGCGGCGATGCAGTTCCGGCAGATCGCCGAATACACGATCGCCCGGTTCGGCCTGCCTGACACGCCCGAGGCGCTGATGCAGGAGTGGGATGACATGGCGCGTGTCGCCTATTCGACGGTGGTGGAGGCCAAACCGCATGCGGTCGAATACCTGTCGTATCTCAAGCGGTCGGGCGCGAAGCTGGCCGTCGCCACGTCCCTGCCGCCGGCATTGCGCGAGCCGGCGATGAAGCACGTCGGCATTTTCGACTATTTCGACCAGATTGTCAGCGTCGACGATGCGAACGATGTCGGCAAGGACCGTCCCGACGTGTTCCTTCTGGCCGCCGGCCGTCTGGGCGTGGTGCCGGAGCAGTGCACGGTGTTCGAGGATCTGCTGGTGGCGATGCGGTCCGCCAAGTCCGTCGGCATGCGGGTATGGGCGATCCATGATGATTCTTCTGACGGGGACTGGCCGGATATCTGCGGTCTCGCCGACGGCGTGCTGTTTGATTTCAGCGAGGCGCCGCGCAGTCTGTGAACCGACGCGCAACTGTTATGCTCTCGACCTTGACAGTTGTCCATAAGTGTTCTACTGTTATATGTAACAGTAGAACAGTAATCCGGCTGTGATACTGGAGACACATGGAAAGGGGCATAGATGAAACTGATCATCTCATCCGTGTCCGGAGAACCCATCTACGAGCAAGTCAAGAACCAGATTCGCAGCGCCGTGATGAGCGGCGAGCTTGAGGCAGGGGAGGCCTTGCCCTCGCTGCGCAAACTCGCCAAGGAACTGCGCGTCTCCGTGCTCACCGTCACCAGGGCGTACAACGAACTGGCCGATGAGGGCGTGGTGCAGAACCTCCAGGGCAAAGGCACCTTCGTGATGGACAAGGGCAACGAGCTGATGCGACGTCAGCTCGAAACCCAGGTTCGCGAAAACCTGGCCGAGGCGATACGCGCGGCCAAAGCCGCCGACATCGCGCTGAGTGAACTGGGCCGCATGCTCGAAGACGAGTACCGCAAGCAGTGAGTGACGGCATTGGCCGGCAACCTGCGAACACCGTGGCGTCGCTGTGATACGCGAGGCCACGGGACGACCAAGAAAGGACCATGGCCATGACCGCCATATCCGAACCCGACACGATGGCCCTTGCGGTCACCGGTGTCACCAAGCACTACGACTCCGGCTTCGTGCTGGACGACGTGACCTTCGACCTGCCCAAGGGCTACATCATGGGGCTGATCGGCCCGAACGGCGCCGGAAAATCCACGCTGATCAAGCTGATCCTCAACATGATCCGACGGGACCACGGCAGCATCCAGGTGCTCGGCCTCGACAACATCATTGACGAGGAGGCCGTCAAGGAACGGCTGGGCGTCGTGTTCGACTCCAGCTACCTGTACGAACAGTGGAAGGTCTCGAAGGTCGAGCGCATCGTCGCCCCGCTCTACCCGGCATGGAACGGGGAGCGGTATCGGCGGTACCTGGACGATTTCGGTCTCGGGGGAGCTCAGAACGGCAAGAAGAAGATCAAGGACCTTTCGAGGGGCATGCAGATGAAGCTGATGCTCGCCATCGCGTTGAGTCATGACGCCAAACTGCTCATCCTCGACGAGCCGACCAGCGGACTCGACGTGCTCGCCCGCGACGAACTCATGGACATGCTGCATGCCTACATCGAGGACGGCGAGCATTCGGTGCTGTTCAGCACCCATATCACCGTCGACCTCGAACGTGCGGCCGACTTCATCACCTACATCACTGGTGGAAGGCTCTACTACACCGGGCCGAAGGACGAATTCGAGGAATCGTTCCGTATAGTCAAGGGCGGGCCGGACGAGTTGGCCCAGCTGCCTGCCGGCGTGGTGCTTGGCTCGCACACATACCAGACCGGTTTCGATGCACTGGTGCGCTCCGACAGCCTCGGCATCGTCAGCGCAGCCGTCGCCGATATCGTCGTCGAGCCGGCCTCCATCGACGATATCATCCGCCTGACCAACGTCCGTGATTCCGTCGCGTCTTCGCCCGAGGCCGCGTCTGCACTCAAGGAGGTCGGCCATGGGAACGTTGACTGAGACCGTGCCATCCCGTGCCGTGCAGGCACGGCGGGGAAATCGTGGGCTGGCGACCGCATTGCATCTGGACCTGGCGTATCTGCTGGGCGACGGCGCCACGCAATCATTCGCCTCGGTGCTGCTCGCACCGGTGTTTTCGATCATGTTCAACGGTGGGGCGTTCGTCGACGGCTTCGGTTTCCAGTTGAGCGTCGTCATGGTGGTGTTCTCGCCCGCCATGATGGTGCTGACCGTGCCGCTCATCGACATGCAGAGCGGGTATCGGCTGCGCGGGTTGGCGCCCGCATCGCGGCGGAACCAGATGGCCTCGCGGTACTTGATGGGACTGGCTCTGGCCGTGTATGGGGCCGTGGTGATTGCATTGATCGATGGGGTGCAGCCGCTTGTCCGCCGTGATTGGTCATTCACGGGCAATCTGTGGGTGGCCGGCGTGGGCGGTCTGGCCATCGTGCTGATTATTGCGGTGATCATGCCCGTTTCCTGTTTGTGGGACAACATCAGCGGACTGCAGATCACGGTGTGGGTGTTCTATGTCGTCACGTTGATCGGGGCGTTCATCCCGTCAGTCCTCCCCGTATCGATGATCGCCAAGGTGATGGGCGTGGTGGACGCCGTCGTCTCGCATCGTTTCTGGCTGTCCGCGATGCTGGTCGCGGTCTCCGCCGCGGCGTATGCGGTCTCGTATGCGATCGCCGTGCGCGTGTACAAGGCAAAGGAGTGGTGAGATGCGCTGGAGTTCCGTAGTGAGGCAGTGCAGGCTCGATTGCGTGCGAGTGGATTTGTTCGGGTTGTCCAACATGCTGTTCATGTTGCTGTGTCCCGTGCTGTCCTGCGTGGCCGCGCTGGTGCTGACCGTGACCGGCGCACCCGGACAGGTCGCCGTCAGCGTCTCCGGCGGCGTAAGCGGCATGGCTGCGTTGATGTCGTGGATGTCCGCCTTGAGAGTGAATGTTGTGGAGGAGAGCAGCGGTCATCGGGCCATGAACGGGATGATTCCCATCGCCCGTACGTCGCAGGTGGCCGGACGGTTCCTGTTTCTGCTGGTGACCTGCGCGATGTGGACCGTGGATGTGATGGTATGCAGCGTCTTCCTCGCCTTCGGCGACATGATGGATTCCGGCTGGGCCGGTGCCATGATACCGAGCGCCGTCATCTTCGCGTTCTCCCTGATCGTCGGATCGATTCTGATGGCGTTTTCGTACCGGTTCACGTTCCGGGCGATGATGCGGATATTCGTTGTGGTCATTGTCGGGCTGTATGCACTCGTCGCGTTGCTGTCCAGATTGCCGTTTGATTGGCAGGGCTTGCTGCAAGGCGTCGCGGATTTCATGAGCGTATGGTGGCGTGCCGCTCTGATTGCCGTCGTGCTGTGCGTGGGCGTCTACTGCATCTCCGCCGCTCTGGCCATCCGCTTCTACCGCGCCAAAGAGCTGTAAGCCCCTTTATGCCCCTGCTGGCGGGCTGAGCCGTCGAGTAAACAGCAGAGCTGTTACAGCGCCTGGGCGGCCTTTTCGACGTAATCCTCCATGCCGTCGATGGGCACGACGTCCTTGAAACGTACATCGGCGGTCTCAAGTCCACGCAGGGCGGCCGGAGCGGTGGTGCCGGTCTCGCGAGACAGCACATCCATGCATTCGAAATCGGTGCCGTCGGCATCCAGGCCCAGTGCCTCGTTGACCACGCGCGGGAACTTGTAGGGGCTCGCAGTCGACAGGATCACGCGCGGGGTCAACGGGTCGCGCGGCATTTGCTGAGCCACGAAGTACGCGCACGCCGTGTGCGGGTCGATCACGTAGCGGTTCTTCTTCCAGCAGTCGGCGATCATCTCACGCACCTGGTCCTCGTCGGCCCAGCCGCAGCCGAACAGCTGGCGGATCTTCGCGAGCAGCGGCTCCGGAACCTCGTACGTGCCCCACTGGCTGAGGTCATTCATCAGCATGGAGATCAGACGGGTGTCGCCCTCGGACATGTAGTACAGCATGCGCTCCAGGTTCGAGGAGATGAGGATGTCCATCGACGGGCTGATCGTCTGGAAGAACGGACGCTGACGGTTGTACGTGCCGGTGGTCAGGAAGTCGAACAGCACATTGTTCTTGTCGGAGGCGACCACGAGGTGCTTGACCGGCAGACCGAGCATCTTCGCGTAGTAGCCGGCGAGGATGTCGCCGAAGTTGCCGGTCGGAACGACGAACTCGACCTCGTCGCCCACGTTGATGACTTGGTTCTCCAGCAGCTGCGCGTAAGCGGAGAAGTAGTAGACGACCTGCGGTACGAGACGGCCCACGTTGATGGAGTTCGCGGAGGAGAGCACGACGTGCGAGTCGGCGGCGAGCTTCGCGGCGAGCTCCTTGTCGCCGAAGATGCGCTTGACGGCGGACTGCGCGTCGTCGAAGTTGCCCTCGACCGCGCACACGTTCACGTTCGCGCCGGCCTGCGTGCTCATCTGCAGCTCCTGAACCTGGCTCACCTTGCCCTGCGGGTAGAAGACGGTGATCGCGGTGCCGGGCGCGTCTGCGAATCCGGCCAGCGCGGCCTTGCCGGTGTCGCCGGAGGTGGCGGTCAGGATCATGATCTTCTCGTCGGTGTCGCCGTCCGCCGGCGTCGTGTGCGCCATGAAACGGGGGAGGATCTGCAGCGCAACGTCCTTGAACGCGGAGGTCGGGCCGTTGAACAGTTCGAGGATGTAGTCGTCGCCGAGCGGCTTCAGGGGCGTGATGAGCCTGTCGGACCACTGCTCGCCGTAAGCGTCGGCGATGCACTGCGCGAGCTCGGCCTCGGTGAAGTCCGGCAGCAGCGCACCGAGCACCTCGGCGGCGATCCGCTGATACGGCTTGCCTGTCAGGGAAGCGATGTCCACCTTCGTCTCGCCCAGGGAATCGGTCACGAACAGGCCGCCGTCGTCGGCGATGCCCTTGCGGATGGCCTGCTTGGAGGTAAGTGAGTCGGTGGTGCTGCGCGTGCTGTGGAACGTGGTCACTGGTAATCCTTGCGTTGCTGCTGAATGGGATGAAGTTCGGCTCAAGTCTACCGTCAGGCGTGGGCATGGCGGCGGCGGGTACCGCATACTGGCATGGACCCCGGCGTGCGTCGCGGCCGCAGGACACATGCCCCCATATTGACATGATGACACGAATGCCCCGCAAAGCTCGCAATCTGCGTTATTCTGGGCTTTATGACGAAAGATGAATTGAACGGCGAGGTGTTCTCCGGCGTCTGCGCGAAAGCCGACGCCGCCGCACGCGCCCAATCTGATCTGGCGCAGGCCGACACCCAGGTGAAAAACGCCCTGCTGCACGCGATCGCCGATGCGCTGGACGCCGACGCCTCGACCATCGCCGCCGCCAACGGGCAGGACATGCAGGCCGCAGCCGCTCGCGGCATGGACACCGGGAAGCTCGACCGTCTCCGGTTCGACGAGCCGCGCATCGCCGCCAGCGCCGAAGGCGTTCGCCACGTGGCCTCGCTGCCCGATCCGGTCGGCGAGATCGAGCGCGGATACACGCTGGAGAACGGGCTGCGGCTCAATCAGGTGCACGTGCCCATCGGCGTTATCGGCATGATCTACGAAGCCCGGCCGAACGTGACCGTGGATGTGGCCAGCCTGTGCCTCAAATCCGGCAACGCCGCCATATTGCGCGGAGGGCACGACGCAGAGCGCACGAACGCGGCGACACTGGCGGTGATCCACGACGCGCTCGCCGCGAACGGATTCGACCCGGCGCTGATCGACACCGTCGACGAATACGGACGCGAGGGCGCCACGGCGATGATGGAGGCCCGCGGCCACATCGACGTGCTGATCCCGCGCGGCGGAGCCGGACTCATCCAGGCCGTCGTACGCAATTCCAAAGTGCCGGTCATCGAGACCGGAGCCGGCAACGTCCATATCTATGTCGACCGCAGCGGCGACCTCGACAAGGCGATCCCCATCATCATCAACGCGAAGACGCAGCGCGTCGGCGTATGCAACGCCGCCGAAACGCTGCTGGTCCACCGCGACGTGGCCGAACGGTTCCTGCCGGCCGCGGCGAAGGCGCTCGCCGACAAGGGTGTCGAGCTGCACGCCGACGAGCGGGCGTTCGCCATCATCGAGGCGGCCGGCATCCCAAGCCTCGCCATGAAGCACGCCACGGACCAGGATTGGGACACCGAATATCTGGCGCTCACCATGGGGGTCAAGGTCGTCGATTCGCTCGACGAGGCCATCGACCGCATTAACATGCATTCCACCGGCCACACCGAGTCGATTATCTCCGAGGACTACTCCGCGATAGAAACGTTCGCCAAGCGCATCGACTCGGCCGTCGTCATGGTCAACGCCTCCACTCGTTTCACCGACGGAGGGGTGTTCGGCTTCGGCGCGGAGCTCGGCATCTCCACGCAGAAGATGCACGCCCGCGGCCCGATGGGACTCAAAGAGATGACCACCACGAAGTGGATCGGCTACGGAACGGGGCAGGTACGAGCATGAGCGAGGAACGACCGGTGATTTCCACCATCCGGGACGATATCGATCTCAACGACCAGACATTGGGCCTGAAGATTGCCGCGGAACGGCTCAGCATCGTCCGCTACGTGTTCCTGGTGCAGATCGAGGATGGCATCGCCTCGGCCAGCCAGCGGGCATCGCTGGAATACGCCGACGCCGTGCTCATCGGCTGGCCGGAGACCGACTCCCCGGAAGTCGTGGAACTGGACGCGGCGAAGCTGAAGACGGTGCGCGAACAGATGGGCATGATGGAGCAGTACATCCGCCGCTTCAGCGACATGGAACGCAAGGGCGACGTCGACGGCATGACCGACACGCTGATCCGTATCACCGAGCGCGTCGCCGAAGTGCGCAGGCTGTACCAGCCCGGCTTCCCCCTGCCCACGTTCGCCGAGATCCGCCGCGTCGTGCAGGACGAATGGGACGAGGACATGGGCAAGATCGACCCGCAGGAGGATAACACCACCGCGGACCAGGTCGAGCGCGAGACGGACGAGGCGGACAGCCAGCCGGGGGGCTCGGAGGCATGACGACGCGAAGGCCGCCGCAGGAGGCAAGCCCATTGGCCGCAGAAGCCGACCCCTCGCCCGAAATCCAATATCTCGTCGAGCCGGAGCGCCGCATGTCGGACCTGTCATCCGAAAAACCGGACGGAGCCAAGCGGTTCTCCACGCGCGGCAACTGGCACATGCGCCCGCGCGTCGGCATCATGGGCGGAACCTTCGACCCGATCCACAACGGCCACCTGGTCGCCGCCTCGGAGGTGGCCTGGGTGTATGACCTCGACGAGGTGATTTTCGTGCCGACCGGCCGGCCGGTCTTCAAGCTCGACAAGCAGGTCACCAACGCCGAGGACCGTTATCTGATGACGGTGATCGCCACCGCGTCGAACCCGAAATTCACCGTGTCCCGCGTCGACATCGACCGGTCGGGCGTCACCTACACCATCGATACGCTGCGCGACCTGCGCTCGCAGCATCCCGACGCCGAGCTGTTCTTCATCACCGGCGCCGACGCGGTGGCGGAGATCATGGAGTGGAAGAACGCCGACCAGATGTGGGATCTGGCGCATTTCGTAGCGGTCACACGGCCCGGCTACTCGTCGCCACAGGGGGTGCGGCTGCCCGACGGCAAGGTGGACACGCTGGAGATCCCGGCGCTGGCCATATCCTCCACCGATGTGCGCCGGCGCGCGACGCACGGCGAGCCGGTATGGTACCTCGTCCCTGACGGCGTCGTGCAGTACATCGGCAAGCACGGCCTGTACCGCAGGCGTTCCGGCTGACCGGGACACGCCGGCGAGTCGTGCCGGGAACGCTAACGGAACATGAACCGGGGCTGGCCTGCATGTGACATGCGGTCGGTGTGCACGGTTACTATGACATTGTCCACTTCAGCGAAACACAAACGTTTGGAGACATGGTGAGCGCAATCCTCGAAGGAAAGCCCGATAAAAACCTCATCCTCGTGACCGGCCGTACGCATCCGAAGCTTGCCTCGGACGTCGCCGAACAGCTTGGCATCGACATACTGGAGACCACCGCATACGATTTCGCCAACGGCGAGATGTACGTGCGCTACACCGAATCGGTGCGCGGCGCGGACGTGTTCGTGCTGCAGCCCCACGCGGATCTGGTCAACAAGTCGATAATGGAACAGCTCATCATGATCGATGCGTTGAAGCGTGCCTCCGCGCGTTCCATCACCGCGGTATGCCCGCTGCTGGGCTACTCCCGTCAGGACAAGAAGCATCGCGGACGCGAGCCCATCTCCTGCCGTCTGATCTTCGACCTGCTCAAGACCGCCGGTGCCGACCGCATCATGAGCGTCGACCTGCACGCCGCGCAGTCCCAGGGCTTCTTCGACGGCCCGGTCGACCACCTGATCGCTATGCCGGTGCTGGTGGACTACATCCGCGATCGGTTCTCCAACGAGCTGGGCAACATCGCGGTCGTCTCCCCGGATGCCGGCCGCATCCGCGTGGCCGAGCAGTGGGCGCAACGCCTTGGCGGCGGCCCGCTCGCCTTCGTGCACAAGACGCGTGACATCACGCGCCCGAACAAGGCGGTCGCCAACCGTGTGGTCGGCGATGTCAAGGGCAAGGACTGCGTGCTCGTCGACGACCTGATCGACACCGCCGGCACCATCGCCGGAGCCTGCCACGTGCTGCGTGACGCGGGCGCCAAGTCCGTGACCGTGGTCGCCACGCACGGCGTGCTGTCCGGTCCGGCCGTGGACCGTCTCAAGAACTGCGGCGCCAGCGAGGTCGTGCTCACCGACACGGTGCCGATTCCCGAAGAGAAGCGCTGGGACGGCCTGACTGTGCTGTCGATCGCGCCTCTGCTCGCCAGCGCCATCCGCGCGGTGTTCGAGGACGGTTCCGTCGCGGAGCTCTTCGACACGTACCCCGAGCACCACGGGCAGGGCTTCCTGTTCGCATGAGCTTCGATTTGACGAAGTCGCGAGGTATGGCATAATAAAAACTTGGCGGGTTCACCGCCATTCCCCCATGGTGTAATGGCAGCACACGGGTCTTTGGAACCCTTTGTCTTGGTTCGAGTCCAGGTGGGGGAACGGCTGACGGCCGCTCGACATCCGGGCGGCCGTCTATTGTTTTGAGGTGTTTCCACCCTCAATAGACATTCCGATCGAAGGGAATACGTCAGTTATGGCATTATCCGCAGCCATCGTCCTCGCAGCCGGCGAGGGTACCCGCATGCGTTCCAACAAGCCGAAGGTGCTGCATGCTTTTGCAGGCAAGACCTTCCTGAACAGGGTCATGGATTCGGTGGCCGTCCTGAATCCCGACACGCTGGCCGTGGTCGTGCACTTCCAGGCCGAGCGCGTCGCCGAAGCCGCCCGCTCCTATGACGAGCAGGTCACCATTGTGAACCAGGACGACATTCCCGGTACCGGCCGCGCCGTGCAGTGCGCAATGGCACAGCTCACCGAGGCTGGCAAGGTCGATGGCCCGGTGCTGATCGCCGCCTCCGACATGCCGCTGCTCGACAGCGAGACGCTGCACCGTCTGGTCGAATTCCACACCGCCTCCGGCAACGGCGCCACTGTGCTCACCACCATCCTCGATGACCCGACCGGCTACGGCCGCATCATCCGCGATCGCGAAGGCAACGTGCTGCGCATCGTCGAGCAGAAAGACGCCAACCGCAGCGAACTCGCCGTGCAGGAAGTGAACACCTCAGTCTACGTGTTCGAGGCTTCCGTGCTTACCGAGGCAATCGCCGGACTGAAGTCGAACAACGCGCAGGGTGAGTTCTATCTGACCGACGCGCTGGAAACCGCCAAGGCCGCTGGCAAGGTCGGCGCGTTCGCCGCTCCGGATCCGCTCACCGTCGAAGGCGTGAACGACCGCGTGCAGCTGGCCGCGCTGTCCAAGACCTACAACCGCCGCGTCTGCGAGCGCTGGATGCGCGACGGCGTGACCATTCTCGACCCGGAAACCACCTGGATCGAGGACGATGTCCAGATCGGCCGCGACGCCACCATCCTGCCCGGCTCCTTCCTGCAAGGCCACACGGTGGTCGGCGAGGACGCCATCGTCGGCCCGTACACCACCCTCATTGACACAACCGTGGACGAAGGTGCCGTGGTCGAGCGTTCCCGCGTGCAGGAATCGCACATCGGCGCACGCACGAACATCGGCCCGTGGACCTACCTGCGCCCGGGCAACGAGTTCGGCGAGGATGCCAAGGCCGGCGCGTTCGTCGAAATGAAGAAGGCGCACATCGGCAACGGCACCAAGGTGCCGCATCTGAGTTATGTGGGCGACGCCGAACTCGGCGAGCACACCAACATCGGCGGTGGCACGATCACCGCCAACTATGACGGCGTGCACAAGAACCGCACGCACATCGGCTCGAACGTGCACGTCGGCGCCGGCAACCTGTTCGTCGCGCCGGTCGAGGTCGGCGACGGCGTCACCACCGGTGCCGGTTCGGTCATCCGCCACGCCGTGCCGGACGATTCGATGGTCTATTCCGAAAACACACAACACATCGTCGAGGGCTGGAAGCCCGCTTGGGAGCGTTGATCCAATGACAGCAGTCCAGAGTTCCATTGATGCCGTGCGCGTCGCCGCAGTCGCGGCTGACCGCATGAAAGCCGCTGACATCGAGGCGTTCGATGTCAGCGGCCTGCTCGCCATCACCGACATCATGATGGTCGCCACCGCCATGAACGAGCGCCAGGTGATCGGCGTCGCGGAAGAGGTCGAGAAGGACGTGTACCTCAAGTGCGGGCATCTGTCCCCGCGCTCGCGCGAAGGCGTCGACGAAGGGCAGTGGGTGCTGCTGGACTACGGCGATTTCATCATCCACATCATGCATCAGGACGCGCGAGAGTACTATCGCCTCGAACGGCTGTGGCGTGACTGCCCCGTCGTCGAGCTGCCTCTCGAACACCCCGAGACGACGGGCGACGAATCCGCCGACAACGGCAGTGACGGTGACGATGCCGGCGAAGCTGATGAGTGACGTCTCCTCGCCGCAGACGATGCCGGAGCACGTCCGCTCCATCACGCTGATACGGCATGGGCGCACCTCATACAACGCCCGGCATTGCTTCCAGGGGCAGATTGACATCCCCTTGGATGAGATCGGCGAATGGCAGGTCAGGCAGACCGCGCAGGCACTGCGCTCCCTATACGTCGAATCGCACCCGGAACGCCGGCAGCTCGTCGTGGCATCCGACCTGAGTCGTGCCATGGCCACGGCGCACGCCTTCGCCGACCCGCTCGGACTGGACGTGCACCCCGACGCCCGCGTGCGGGAGCGCAACTTCGGCGAATGGGAAGGCAAGGAGCTGGCCGAACTGGAGCGCGAATGCCCTGAGGATTACCGTGCATGGGCGGAATATCGCGGTGGCGAACTGCGGCATGGTGCCGAGACGAAGGCCGCCGTCGGCGAGCGAGGCCGCGCGGCATTGGAGGAGTGGTCGTTCAGCGCCGGAGCCGACACGGATCTGTACGTGTTCTCGCATGGCTCATGGATCGCGCAGACCGTGCAGACCGTGCTGGGATTGGGGGCTATCCACCCCGATTTCGCCGACGTGGTCAGCATGGGCAACGCGCACTGGGTGCGGTTCGTCGCAGCCGACATGCCCGACGGCACGTTGCGGTGGCGGCTCGTCGACTACAATCATGGTCCGGCGCTCGCCGACACCGATCAGTGGGAGCATCCGGCCCTATAGCAGGCTCCTGATGCTGCGTTCTCCCCGTCTGTCCCTCTATCCGCCGTTCCCTGTACGCTGGCAGAGGACACATCGCGTCCCGAATGACGGGCTACGATGGGAGCATACCGTCATCGACAGCAGGAGGAGACCGATCATGGCCAAGAACATCGCAGACGGCGACATCATCTGGACGCAGCGCAAGCGCAACTGGTGCCGCACCCCGTTCACGTTCACCACGTACACTCTGACGGCCGACGAGCTGGCCACGCAGAGCGGTCTGCTGCATCAGAGCTTCGACACCGTCAAGCTGTTCCGCATCGTCGACATCACGATCTCGCGCACGCTGCTGCAGCGCATCTTCGGCTTGAGCACGATTCTCATCGACGCGATGGATCAGTCCACCGGCGGCAAGATCGTGCTGAAGAACATCATCGACGGTTTCGCCGTGCGCAAGGAACTGCAGCACGCGGTGGATGCCGCCCGCAATGTCAACCGCGTCAGCACCCGCGAGTTCATGGGCACCGGCGACGGCTACTACGGTGGCCCGGACGGACCCGACCTCGACGGGGACGGATACCCGGATTTCCCGGCCAGATGATCGCTGCGGCACACCCGGTCACGGGAAACGGGAACGGACTCGTCGGATGAGGAGAATGCGATGAGCGGCTATGGCGTGAGCGTCAACGACACGACCATCTGGTGGCAGGTGTATCCGCTGGGATTCACCGGCGCCCCGATACGCCCGTCCAACGAGGGCGAGCGGGCGTTGACGCCACGACTCGACGCCATCATCCCGTGGCTTGACTATCTCATCGACATGGGCGCGAACGGCCTACTGCTGGGGCCGGTGTTCGCGTCCGAGACCCACGGGTACGACACGGTCGACTACTATCGCATCGATTCTCGGCTCGGCGATGACGCTGCATTCGACAGGCTGATCGATGCATGCCGTAGCCGGGGCATCCGCGTGATGCTCGACGGCGTGTTCAACCATGTTGGGCGCTCGTTCCCGGCGTTTAGGGACGCGCTCGCCGGCCACGGCCACGAGTCGATGTTCCACATCACGCGAAATGCAGGCGGGGGAGTGGACTATCGCCGGTTCGAGGGGCACCCCGAACTGCCGGAACTCAATCATGACTCGGAAGAGGTCGTGCGGCTCGTCACCGATGTGATGCTGCATTGGCTGCGGTGTGGAGCCTCCGCATGGCGGCTGGACGCCGCCTACGCCGTGCCGCCGGCGTTCTGGACGCGTGTTCTGCCCGCCGTGCGGCGCGAATTCCCCGACGTGTGGATCATGGGCGAGGTGATTCATGGCGATTACCCCGCGATTGTCCGGCAATCCGGCATGGATTCACTTACCCAGTACGAGCTGTGGAAGGCGATTTGGAGTTCGCTCGAATCCGCGAACTTCTATGAACTGGATTGGAGCCTCAAACGGCACAATGAGTTTCTGGAGTCGTTCGCGCCGCAGACGTTCGTCGGCAACCATGACGTGACACGCATTGCCAGTCGTGTAGGAGATGCCGGAGCTTCCCTTGCGATGACCGTGCTGTTCACCGTCGGCGGCGTGCCGAGCATCTATTACGGCGACGAGCAGGCGTTTCGCGGCGTCAAGGAGGACCGCATGGGCGGCGATGACGCGGTGCGGCCGGCGTTCCCCGCATCGCCGGATGATTTGCCTGACACGGGGGAGTGGATGTATCGCCTGATCCAAGGGCTGATCGGCATCCGCCGGCGCAATCCGTGGCTCACCCACGCCATGACGACGCCGGTGACGGTCGACAACAGGCGGTACGCCTATGATGCGGTCGGCCATGGCGGAGAACGTTTGCATGTCGAGCTGTCGCTCGACCCGGCACCTCATGCGGTCGTCAGCGGCTCGGACGGCACGGTGCTCATGCGCGTGCAGCACGGCGACTGACGGTCATCCGCCGATTCCTCGGTGAATGGATGCCTATCTCGCTTTCAAGGGGTTGATTCGGTGACGCTGAAACATCTATCTGCGTTTCAAGGGGTTGCCGGCCAAGTATCCAAGCTCCAGGAACCGCATGACTTCAATGGCAATCCGGCCGGAATACTCCGGATATCGCAATCTGGCAACCCCCTGAAACGCAGATAGATGTTCCTTGAGTGTGGAATCAACCCCTCGAAAGCGAGAAAGCGGAGCGTTTTCTTTTGGTTGCCTGCCGGAGAGCGTGCGTAAACGAAAAAACCGGTCGAAATCGACCGGTTTCAATCTGTGGAGCTAAGGGGATTCGAACCCCTGACCCTCTCCATGCCATGGAGATGCGCTACCAGCTGCGCCATAGCCCCAAATTCATTTATCGGCTGCTTTTTGAGCTGATTGATAATTTACCTCAAGTCGGTATGAAAACCAAACTGGGCGTGTCGTACAGCCTCCGTCACCCGCGTCATCCGTCTCACCCGCCCAAAGTCCCATCTGAGGACGGCTAAATGGGACTTTCGTTGGATAAGGGGCGACATATGGGTGTGGGGAACGTGGCCGGTGGGCCGCTTATCCGGCGAAAGTCCCATATGCGGCTGTTCTGGTGGGACTTCCGCGGGATAAGCGGCCGGATACGAGTGGACTGCTTGATGTCACGCCTAGTTGCCGGACTTGCCGGTGCCGGTGGAGCCGCCACCGGAGGAAGAACCCGATCCGGATCCCGACGACGACCCGCTCGACGAGGAGCCGGAGTCGGAACCGGAACCATTGGAACCGGAGTTGGAGCTTGATCCGTCGGAGCCGGAGTGGCCCGATCCGTCGCCGGTTCCGTTGCTACCTGAGCCCGATCCGGAGGAGTCGGAGCCTGAGGAGTTTCCGTTGCCGGTTCCGGTGGAGTCGGAGCCGTTGCTCCCGTTCGAGCCGTTTGATCCGTTGGAGCTGGAAGACCCGTTCGACGAGGAGGAGTCAGAACCGTTGCCCTGAGTGGAATCGGTCGATCCATTGCCACTGTTGGTCGAGCTGTTGCTGTCGCCGGTCGAGCCCTTGCCGGTCGAATCGGTGCCGTCCTTCGTTGTCGAATCCTTGGTGTCGCTGTTGCCGTCGGTCGTGTCGCCCTGCGGTGCCTGCTGCTTGGGCTCGGTCGGGGTGTTCGACTGGCGCACCCAGTCGCGGACCACAGTATCGGTTCCCTGACCTTGGGTGATGGCGAGGATGACGCCGGCGGTCGCGCCTACCGCCATCAGGGCGCTGACGACGGCGACGATGATGGCGGTGCGCTTGTTGCGCTTCGCCCGATCGGCCTCTGACCTGAAGGTAGCGGACCTGGAGGCCGTGAATCTGGCTGCGGCAGGCCGGGCGGACGTGCGCATGCCGCTTGGCATGGCGGCGCGGGCCGAGGACGGTGGCGCCGGCACGGGGGGCATCCCGCTCGCAATCGTCGCATCGGCGTCCACCGGGGCGTTGCCGATCAGTTGCGTCTCATCGCCGTGCGACAGCCGCCGTGCGGCGTCCGAGGCGACGGTCCGCGGACCGTGACCGAGCTCGTGTGATGCGGGGGCCGGCAGCGCCACCGGATTGGCGATGATCGCTGTATGGTCCTGCGCATTGGCGTCGGTGGAAGCGGTTGTATCCGTATCAGCCGCCGTCTCCGTAGCGCCGTCGTCCTCGTCGCCCGTCGTCCCCGCGACATCCTGCAGTTTCCGGCCGGATTCGTGCAGTACGTTCTGATAGATCTGTGACGAGACCGCCGACACAATCGAACCGATCGCCACGCCGATCACCGAACCGGCGATGCCGATTTTCGCCGATAACAGGAACGAGGTGACCGCCGCCAACGCGCCTGCCGCGATAGACGACAGCGAAATTCCCTTGAAAAAGTTCTTCATGTTGAACGACGCTAGCGGTTCCTTCTCGAACTTGACTTATCTTGCGGCGAAAAATGCTGAAAAATCACACGGTTATAGCTGAATCTGCACAATCGTGCGACTGATTCGGGAGAATGGCCATGCCGGCCCGGTCGAATCAGCGGACGACGATATCAGTATGGCCGGAGCCGACCTCGAAATGATACCGTGCGATGCCCAGGCAGATATCGGCCTGAACGCCCTCCAAAGGCTGCGCGAGAACCGTCTTGCCGTCCTCCAGCAGGGTGAAGCGCACCGGCTGCTTGCCCAATGCGCTCGGAGCCAGCGCCACCGCGCGAAGCCCCGACAGGAACCAATCCGGAGCGCCGGAGAGGTCGCCGTTCTCCACGGCCCCGAGCTCTTCCAAAGGCTTGCTGCGATGTGCCCGGCCCGGTCTGTTGCCATACCCCAAGGCCAGGGCGGCGGGCATGCGCTCGCCCTCGCCTAGCCGCCAGCGTCCGTCATGGTCGTGCGTCTCGTGCAACACCACCCAACTTGAGCCCATCCCCAGCTGCGTCGCCGTCAGGGCAAGGCGCTCGCCGTAATAGCCGACCTTGCGGTCCAGCTGTGCCGGGTCCTCGTCGTCGGAGCCGATCAGGGCGATGCAATAGCGGACGTTCTTGAAGCGACCATAATGGGTCGGGCATCCCCCGAACGCATCCGTGTCGTCCTGCACCAGCTGGACGTCGAGCCCGCCGTCGGCGTTCGCCGCGTCCACGGCCTCATTCAGCGCGCGAAGCGTATCGTCGTCGATGGGCCGGTCGCTGAAATCGCGGACCGCGTGGCGCCGCTCCATTGCCTCGACGATGTTCATACATATTCTCCTTATACAGGCTTGCGCTGCCGCTCGACGCCGTCCATAATGAAGACGATGACGGGCCGCGATGAGGACGGTGGCTTCACCCAACATATTCCATCCAATATCCTAGCCGAGGCGCGGGCTGCGTGCATCGTGTCGTCCGTCGTTTGCCCGGATTCCCGGGCCGGGGGCCGCCGCGGCCATCCGCCCGCGACGCCGGGCGCGGGATATGCGGGACGCACGACTATGGAGGGCGGAACGATTATGATTCGGCGATATCGTGTTTCGAACGGGAATGCCGCGGGCGGAAGCGGCGGAAACGGCCGCGAGGACGGCCGAGAGGACGGCCGCGATGATGGCCGCAAGGCCAGTCGCGCGGTTGGCCGCGCGGTGGCCGCCGCGATGGTGGCGCTCCTGATCGTGTCCGCCGTTTTGGCGGGTTCATGGCTATGGTCGCGCCGCGACGGCATCATCAGCGGGGTGAAGGCGTTCGGCGTGAAGGTCTCGTCCATGTACTCGCACGCGCGAGAGCCCGACACGACGGCGATGCCGCCCGACGTGTCGCGGCGCAGGTATCCCGTGTTGACCAGCCCGGTGGATTTCAACGGCAACGGTGTGGACGACTATACGGACATCATGCGCGGGGCCCGCAAGGATGCGTTGGCGCACCCGGCATACGACGACGGCTACTACCAGGGCGGATACCCGCCCGCCGACCGCGGCGCCTGCGTCGATGTGGTGTGGCGCGCCTTCCGGAACGCGGGATACGACCTCAAGGCCATGATTGATGCGGACATCGCCGCGGACCGCGCGTCCTATGCGTCGGTGGCCGCCAAACCCGACCCCAACATCGACTTTCGCCGTACCGGGGTGCTCGACGTGTTCTTCGGCAAATACGGGATCACCCTCACCAACGATGTCAACGATTATGCGCAATGGCAGCAGGGCGACATCGTCGTGTTCGACCGTGTCAAGCATATCGGCGTGATCTCCGACAAGCGGGACGCTGACGGGTTCTCCTACGTGCTGCACAATATGAATCAGCAACGGCGTGAGAACGATTATCTTGCGTTCTCGCGCCGCATGGGCGTCACCGGCCACTACCGCTGGGACGCGTCTCGCGTGCCGAAATCCGTGTTGCGCGCGTGGAAGGGCTGAGACGCCGCGCGGCGCAGGTGAGATTATTCACAGTCGGCTGATTTCGCTATGAGGCCACAGGCGTTTGAAGTAGGCTGATATGTGGAATAACCAGTGTGACCATCACCAAACGAAAGGATCGTGCACTATGGCAACGCTCACCGCCGACATGAAGACGTTCATCGAAAACAACCTCGCGTGGATCACCACCGTCGACAAGGACGGCAACCTCGATCTCGGCCCGAAGATGTCGATGTTCGTGCTCGACGACAACCACCTCGCCTACCACGAGCGCACCGCCGGCCAGCACTACCGCAACCTGCAGGACGGCAGCCCGCTGGTCGTCGCCGTCGCCAACCTGGCCGAGAAGAAGGGCTACCGCTTCCGCGGCACCGTGACCCTGCACACCGACGACGACATCTATGACGCCCAGGTCAAGGTCGCCGAGGAGAAGGGCACCAAGAAGCCCGCCGCCATCCCGGTGCTTGAGATCACCGAGATCCAGGACCTGTCCTCCGGCGCCACCGCAGGCAAGACCATCGACAAGGACTGACCGTCGACAGGTGCCGGTCGTCGACGAGAACCGATGACCGGCATGTGACCAGAAAGGCGCGGTTCGGGCATGCATCGCCCGAACCGCGCCTTTCTGGTCTTTCGATACCGGCTTTCGTGCAACGCTGTCGGCTGCGGCCGGCAGCGGAACGGCGACGGAGGGCCGGCGACGGCTTGATGTCAGCGGATGCGGTAACGATGCCCCCGCTGCGTGATGAAGAACCCCATGCGCCGCATCTTGCGCGTCAATGAGTAGAGCGTGCCGTCCATGATGTCACGCTGCTCGAAGATGCCCGTGCCGCAGACCTTCTCCAGCAGCTCGTCGAAGCTGAGGAATTCGCCGTTCGCCCGGATCAGCGTCTCCAGTGTCATGTATTCGCGCGCAGACAGCGCCAGCGGCTGCTTGCCGCTGCGATAGAACGCCTGCCGATTGCGCGTGTCAAGCATGAGGTCGCCGTGGATGAGCGTGGTCTCGTCCGCGGCTCCGCCGGATTCCAGCGCGTGCACGTAAGACAGCAGTTCGACGTCCGAGAACGGCTTGACGATCGTCTCATCCACATGAATGGGCGGGACGCTGGAAGCGCCGTCCAAAGACGATGGGGGCGCGGCCGGCCGGGCGGCCTGCCCGTCGGCCTTGGCCCGGCCTGTTTTGCGGATCGTCGGCAACGGGGTTTGCCGTCTGACCTGCGGCGTGTCGTCCGGGTTTGCCTTCGGCGTGCGCGGGGGAGTGGAAAGCAGCAGCGTTCGCGGCCGCACGGCCGTGCCGGTGCCGTCGCCGGCCTTGCCGTCCATGAGCCGGGACAGGCTCCGTCTGGTCTCATCCAACAGATCATGCGCGGACAGGTCGTCGATGATGACCAGATCCATTGGTGTGCCATGCGGCCATGCGCCGGCGAGCGAATCGACATCCGACGCGGCAGACACCGTGTGCCGGGCGGATTCCAGCGTGCCTTTCACCGCGGAAGCCAACGCCGGATCGCTGGTCACGAAAAGAATGTCCATTGTGCCTCCTGCCCATGTAGCTGCTCCCCACTGTAGCCCGTCGCCGTGTGTTCGGGTGACCGGTCGTCACAATATGGGGCGCCGGGGCCGAGGAGGACACCCGCCCGGGCCCCGGCCGGCTCTCGCCGCGTTTCCCGTGCTTCCCTTTGCTGCGGTTCTCTTCTCCTTCCTGAGGATGAATGCCTCCCGTCGTGGCCGAAGCGCTCGCCGTCCATATCGGTCTCATGGCGGATGGCCCGGCGGCCTGCGACTCGGCTACAGTGAAACCAACAGGGGAGGAGCAGACGATATGGGATTCTTCGAGAGCTTTTCGGCGCCGTTCATGATGTCGGTGGCGTTATGGCCGCTGGTGTCGTTCATCGTGACCGTGCCCGTGCTGGCCATGCTGTACCACCGGGACAACCGGCTCGGCTTCGGTGCGGCGCTGTCGGCGTACGCGACGGTGCTGTATCTGATCGGTCTGCTGTGCTTCACGCTGTATCCGATGCCGGACGATCCCGCAGCGTACTGCGCCACCCACCATCTGCATCCGCAGCTCAATCCGCTGCAGTTCATCGGTGATATCCGCGCCGACGGGCTGACGGCGATCCTGCAGATCGTGATGAACGTGGTGTTCTTCGTCCCTCTCGGCTTCATCATGAAACGGGTGTCCCGCTGGAAATTCGCGGTCGCCCTGCCGGTCGGCTTTTTCGCGTCGCTGCTTGTCGAGACGATGCAGCTGACGGGGGTGATGGGTGTGTTTCCCTGCTCGTATCGTCTGTTTGACGTGGACGATCTGATATGGAACACGTCGGGCGCCGTGATCGGATACGGTTGCGCCATGCTGTTCGACCGGCTGTTCCCGCCTCGGCGCACGGATATGCAGACGGTCACCCGGCCGGGGTTCGTGCGTCGTTTCGTGGCATTCCTCATCGACATGGGACTGGTCGTGGTGTGCGCGACTCCTGTGGGCGTCGCCGCGATGGTGCTGGTCACGATGGTTTCGGGCCGTCCTGGCGCCGACGTGCAGCGGATGCGGCTGCTCGGCCCGCTCGGGTTCGGGGACATCGCGATGCTGGTCATGCTGGTGCTGTTCGAATGGGTGATTCCGTGGTTCAGACAAGGCCGCACTCTCGGCGGCAGCTACACGCATATGACCTGCGAGACCACGCCGAGGAGCGGCGCTCGCCGCGTGGCGTTCTATGCGGCGCGGTTCGCCGCGATATGCTGCGTGGTGTTCTGCGGGCGCGTGCCGTGGACGGACACGGTGATATTGGTCATGGGCGTGTTCTGGCTGGTCCGCAGACAGATGCCGTACGACTTGATTTGACGTCGCTCGCCGCGTCGTCGGTCCAGCTTTCCGGGACAATGGAATCATGAGCAACAACATACTTGTCATCACCAGCAACCCCGAAAAGGACAGCATGACGGATGCCGTGGGTGCGGCATTCGCGGCGGGCGCCGTCGAGCGCGGCGCGTCGGCGGACGTGCTGGACCTGTACGATGAAGGATTCAATCCCGTGTATTCTGCGGCCGACCGGGCCCATTATCTCGGCCATGCCCCGATGCCCGAGGACGTCGTGCCTATCCAGCGCCGGCTCGCTCAGGCGGATGTAATCGCCCTGGTGTTCCCGATCTACTGGTATACGATGCCGGCGATGGTCAAAGGACTGTTCGACCGTGTGATCTGCCGCGGGTTCGCCTATCATCCGGACGGCACCCCCGGCGCGCTCGCGGACAAGACGGTGCGGGTCATCATGCTGACCGGCGGCTCGCGGCAATGGTATGAGTCCGACGGCATCGGCGAGTCGTTGGACAATCAGATCTGCCGGCAGACCTTCGCCAAGTACTGCGGGGTGAAGGACGTCGAGCTGGTGTACGTCGACAACCTGTCCATGGGCGACGATTCGTCCGACAAGCGTAAGGCCGCCGCGGCCCAACTCGAAGGCATCCGTCAACTGGGCGCCAGCCTGGCGTGACGCCCATAAGCCATCACCACCGAACGAGCCGGCGGCCGATATATGGTGCCGCTCGACCCGCGGTGGCTCTCACACGCGCATGTTCGGGAAATGCAGGCGCATGAAGTCGTCATCGAAAGCCGCCCGATATGCTGCGCGAACCAGTTGTCGAACACCACGCCGTTGGCGCGCTGCCCGTACAGGAAGATCGCGGGCAGCGTGACCACGGAGTCGATGAGAATCCACGCCAGCAGTATGGTCGCGAGCCGCGTGTGCCACGTGTCGTCGATGAGATGCACGAGCCACAGGACGAGCGGCAGGATGAAACGGACGAGCAGATAGCACAACAGCCCCCAGAACAGCATGAACGGGACGGTGGTGCGCCCGCCGATGTTCAGCGGCTCGTTCGCATAGTTCCATGACCGGCTGCCCAGCAGATACTGTTGGATCAGACTCATCGCGAACTCCAGCATGCCGCCGGCGAGACCGCCGACCAGCACGACCTTCCACTCCCGGTCGATACGGTGCAGCGCGATGACGATGGTCAACGCGGAGACCGTACACGTAGTTGGGGGGGGTGAGGATCGATCCGTTGCGGTACTCGAACATGCCTTTGGCCAGGTATGCCCGGATGGTCTTGTGCACGGTGCCGATCAGGCCTGCGAGCGCGTAGACGAACACATAATCCGCCCAGTCGCGAGTGGGGTTACCTGCCCAAGAGCTTCGTGTCCATCGACCGCAAGACCGGCAAGCCGAAGACGGCGAACATCGTGCTCGCCATCGCGGCCTGGCTCGTCATCATCGGATTGCAGGTGCTGCCGTTCTCCCCGGCCGCGCTCAAACCCGCATCATGGGTGATCGTGGTGGGACTGGCGTTGCGCCTGATGAGCCTGCGCTCCCGGCGCGAGTGGCGCATCGCCGTCGCCGCCCGCAAGCCGCAGGTAATCGCGGTCGTGGGATTTGCGTCGGGGTACGAACCGGCTGATGACGGAAACGCCCTTGCCGCGGTTCTTCACATAGATGAACCCGATGACGGAGAACACGACCGCGCCGATGAAATTGACGATGAGATCCTCCATCGTGTCGATCAGGCCGATGTCAAGATAGCCGCCAAGGCCGAGGTCGCGCCCATTGACCGCCACCTGCGTGATGTCGTTGATATGAACGGCGTGATTGGCGTGGGCCGGATCGAGCATCACTGAGCTGATCGAATGCACGACGGCGTCCTTCTGCATGTCGAATCCGAACATCATGTCCATCGAGAATTCGAAGAACTCCCAGACCACGCCGATCGTCATCGAGAAGCAGAACGACACAATCGCCAGGTACAGCGGCGACAGCTCGAACTTCACACGGTCCGAACGGTTGAGCAGGTCGACCAGCGAAAAGCCGATGGCGGCCGCGAGGAAGCCGTTCATCGTGTGCAGCACCGTGTCCCAGAACGGGAAGATCTCATAGAACGAGCTGATCTCGCCCAGGATCTCGGCCGCGAACACGAACACCAATACGATGACCTCAAGCGCGGACGGCAGTTCGATGCGGAACCGTACTTGGACGAACGCGGGCGCCAGCAGCAACAGCAACGTCAGGATGCACAGGAACACGGCCTCATAGTCGCCGTTGAAGAACTTCAGCACCGCGACAGCGATCACCAGCACGCGCAGCACGACATACACCGCGAATGAGCCTTTGTGCTCCCGGATCTCCATGCCTATGGCGGCTTCCATGGTCTTCCAGCGTGCGCGCAACGGCGGTTTGTTCTTCGATTCGCCCATCGCTCCAGTCTATCGGCGACGGGCTGCGCCCGGTGGCGGGCGGCGTGTCGGTGCTCATCGAGCAGCTGGACATGCCGTGGCCTGCGGGCATGGGCGGCATGGAAGAATGTGCTGGTGAACAGTCGCAGGATGGTGCTGCTCGAACCGTAATTGAGCGGCGAACGGGTCCAGCCGTGCAGGCCTTCCGTGGATCACTGGTCGAGTAGCCAGAACTTGCCGAGATCACGGGCGATCATGTCGAACGGCGTGGCGCATCGGGTCTTGTCCTCCCAAGAGAGCACGACCTTGTACATCAGATGGGCGTTGACGCGCACGTCGATCGGCACGTCCCTGTCGACGCACGTGATGCGCAGCGGCCCGTAGCGGTAGACATGCCGTGATCCAGGATCGCGGTGTCGGAACAAGAACGACATGGACGGCTCTCCCTGTGATGCATTGTATCGGACGGCAGACCGTCGAACAGACGCTGTCGCTGTTCGGCTCCAGCGTCGTGCAATACGCTATTTTCTGGTACCTGGTCTTGCGGTCGAACTCCGGCATGGTCATGACCGGAGCGATGGTCGCCGCCGCCCTGCCGCAGGCAATCGTCTCCGTGTTCGGGGGCGTCTGGGATGACAGATGGAAACGCAAACTGTTGGTCATGCTTCCCGATGCCGTCATCGCGGCCGTGACCATATGCCTGTCGGCAAGTATGGCCGTCGGCTGGGGCGATACCGGGCTGATTCTTGTCGTTCTGGTCATACGTTCGGCAGGCGGCGGAATCCAGACCCCGGCCGTGCAATCGTTCATCCCGCAGATCGCTCCGGAGGCGTGGTCGCTGCGCGTCAACGCGATTAACGGCACGTTGCAGACGGCGATCAGCATCGCCTCTCCTGCAATCGCCGCAGCCCTCGTCAACCTGATGCCATTGTGGATGATCATGCTCGTCGACGTGTCCACGGCGATTGTCGGCATAGGCTTCGTCGCGCTGATTCGTTTGGATGATGCCCGTCTTCGTCGTCCGGGGGAGAGCTTGGATGACGCCCTGCGCGCCACATCGATCGGTTTCGTCGCGCTCTCCAATTCCGCTGACAGTCTTGCCGCGCCCACGTACACGCTCATGCAAAAGGAGAGCGACGTGTCCATGCAGGGGCGAGTATTGGGTCTGCTGACCTCGGTCTCGGCATTCGGAGTGCCTGCGGGCATGCTCGTGTTCGGCCCGCTCGCCCATGTGGTCGATGTGCGTCTGCTGTTCGTGGTCGGCGGTCTGATGACCGTTCCGATCGGTGCCTATGTGATGAGATCCGCGCGGCGAAATCGGGTCGCTGAGTGAGTGACTGACGGGGTTCATCGTGCGACACGCCCGAATTGTGTAGCAGGACTGTCTTACATGTTCTGCGGGAATGACGGAACAAGGCCGTTTTCCGGGATGCATGCTTGCAGTTCTGCTACGCAATTCGGGCGTGTCGCGCAGCGTCTCGCTTTGACGGGCTCACCGGCGATGCGCGAATGAGCTGCACGCACGGGTTGACTGTGCGCGCTGTCCGTGAGATGGAACCGGGCGTCTTATACCAGCCGGGCGGCGGGTGTGGATGTCATGACAGCGGCCGGAATCAGGCCAGCGTCGCCGTGATGGTGAGATCTCCGGTCTCGGTGCCGACCCACACGCCGTCCGTGCGGTTCCAGCGCATGCCGTTCGCGCGCAACGAATCGATGCCGTAGCGCCGTGCATGGACCACCAGCCAGGCCGTCGCTTGGCGGCATAGCCTTTTCCCGTTTTCGGTGTCGGTTCCGGCCGACATTGTGAACGTCAGTGTCTTGGACGTGGTCTTGCCCGAGCCGTCATTGGCCGCGGAATTGTCGGCGGCCTTGTCGCCGCCGTCGTCCTGCGTCTTCGAGGAAGGTTCCAGACTCGACGGCTGCGATACCATGACGGTCGGGAATTCGTTGCGGAAATCACTGGTCAGACCATCCATGTCCGCGTCCGAAGGCTGCGCCGGCTCCAGCGCGCACGCGACACCCGCGCCGGTCTCGCCGGTCAGACCCGCCGCCCATGTCTGCGCAAGACTGGTCCAGTCGGCGTACCTATCCGGATATTGCGAACGCTGCACCGACTGCGCCGCGTCCTCGACGGGGACGGACTGCCAGTTCGGCACCTTGACCAGCTCGTCGTAGAACCTGTTCGCCGCATACGTCTCGTCCATCAGCTGCTCTTTCGTGCCCCACCCCTGACTGGGACGCTGCTGGAACAATCCCACGGAATCCCGGTCGCCGTAGCTCAGGTTCATCAGCCGCGTCTCCTGCATCGCCGTGGCGATGGCGACGGTCGCGGCATGATCGGGCAGACCCCGTTTGACTGCCGCCCTCGTGATGATTTCGGCGTTCAATGCCTGTTCAACGGACAGCATTTCCTTGTTGTCGCCGGAAGACAGCGTCGCGGAGCAGTAGGCGTCCGACGCCCGGCGTGGTTCAGGGCCGGAAGCGGGCCATACGAAGCGCATCAGTCGTGGAATCGAGGCGAACAAGGCGATGGCCGCGCACAGCATCACCGCGACGATGATCACGGTCCGTCGCATGCCGTGACGCGGCCGTTCCCGACGCGCGGCGGGTCGTGCGTGCCATGTCGGCGACAGCTCATGCCGGATCGGCGGTTGCCCATCACGAGGCGAGACTGATCGCGTTCGCCGAGTCGTTCGTCGTCCGGCCATCTGCTCACCTCCAGAGTCGTTTCCGCGCAGTGTATCTGTTTTGCGTGTTGTTACGTGTCTATCGTGCCATATGATGCTGCGATGCCGTGGCATCCCGCAGGATGATTTGTGCGGGGCGTGGCGAGAAGCATGTTCCGTGGCTGCCGCCTGCCTGCCTGCCTTGGCCGTTTGCCGTGCCCGTTGCCATGGCCGTCGTGTCTTCCGCCGTCCCGGCCATCCCGCGAAGCGCCCCATCATCCGCCCAAAGTCCCATTTGCTCCGCCCGAGATGGGACTTTGGGCGGATGATATCGGATAACAAGCGGATAGAATGCTGCTGTCATGTGGCTTATGCTGCGCGTACAGTGGCAGGTATGTTGGATCACATCACATTGCATGTGCGGGACGTCGGACGCAGCATCGCGTTCTACGAGCATGCGCTCGCGCCACTCGGCTACGTCGTCAAGGCCCACCACGAGCCCACGTTGGGTTTCGGCGTGGATGACGGGACGCCGCACTCCGACTTCTACGTGTCTGCGCTGGATGATGCCGCGCTCGCGCCGCCGCCCACGCATATCGCGTTCCTCGCCCCGAACCGTGAGGCCGTGCGGGGTTTCCATGCCGCGGCACTCGCCGTCGGCGGCCGAGACAACGGCACTCCGGGGCCGCGCCCGTATCATCCGGGGTACTATTCCGCATTCGTGCTGGATCCGGACGGCAATAACATCGAGGCCGTCGTCGACTGGGCGGGATGGTTCGAAAACCATCGCTGACAGGCGGTGCGAACGATTGTTGTACGACTGTACAGCAGCGTCGGGCTGATGCTGGTACGTTCGTACATCAGGTGTTTCGGATATCTTTCGACGGTCCCGAGCCTGATCGGCAGGTATCCATGCCGATCGGCGGCACACCGCATGACCGACCATACGCCTGCGCGACAGGATGACGGCCATCCACCCGTGGTACGCGCCGGTCGTGCGTTGGATGACAATCGGCTGCATGCCGGACGCGAGCCTGGCCGTAAACGTCTGCGACATCAACGGGCAGCAGAACCACCGGACGAGAATCAGCATCGACCATTCCGCCAGATGGCGGTCGCGGCTCAGCCACAACCACAGCCATGAGAAGTTCGTGAACCCATAACTTACGCTCATCCACAACAGCACCCAGAACATGCTGCCGCCGCTGATCGAACGTGAATGCGTCAGCAGATTGAACGCGCCATAGTCCACGGCGAAATACATGCCGCCCATCACCAGCCCGACCGGCAGCATCATGTATTTGCGACGCCACACCAGCAACGCCGCGAAACCAATCAGAAACGCCACATCCAGCCAGATGTACGTCGGCATGAACTCCCGCCGCGCGATGACGTCCGACACGTCCATGAATCCCCCTCCGTTGGCTTTCGCCGAATGTTCCTGTGCTCAGGGTATGCCCACCGTTGGCCGGGCCGGTGGGAGATGACGGGTTGGTTGGGCCGGCTGGATCGGTGAAAATGGCGGAGTCGGCTTGGGCTGTCGACGATGAGTCGCGGTTTCCGTGCGTTTGCGTTCCTAAGTGCGCGCCGAACCGGCAAGTGCGCGCACATAGCAACGCAGATGGCCCTGTTTGCGTCCTTAAGTGCGCACGGTCGTCGTTTCGGCGCGCACTTAAGGACGCAAACGCCTGTTGCGTTCGCCTACACGCGGCTCCGTCGTCCGCCGCGGCTCAGCCTGTCGGCGGAGGCTGCCCGTGCCGGCCGTGCGCTCAACCGTATCGGGGAAGAAGCGCCGATCTGCGGCAGAACTAGAACAGCCGCATGGGCTCCTCGCGGTTGATTGGACGGATCAGGCTCGGCCCGTCGCCCTCCGGCGGAGCGACCTCATGGAAATGCAGCCGCGCGGACAGCTCGGCACCGGCCTTGCGCATCGGCGCGAGCAGACGGGCGCCGTCGATTGAAGGATCCAGCCACTCGGACGTCATACCGGCCGGCACCAGCAGCGGCATGCGGTCATGCACCGTCGCCGGCCCATCCACCGCAGGGCACGTGAGAATCGTCGCCGTCAGCTGCCATAGGGATGCCGCGGAAGGCCGCCGCCACGAATACAGCCCGGCCATCGCAAGCGCCGTCGATTCCATCTCCGGGCTGAAATAGAACGGGCGCCGCCCCTTCCACTCGTAATACCCCGACGCCGGAATGATCGTGCGCCGGGAGCGGGTCGATTCCGCGAAGGTGGATTTGACGTGAGCGGATTCCACCCGCGCGTTGTAGGTGGGGTAGGGCAGGGTCTTGCCAGAACTCCAGCTGGGAATCAGCGACCAGTATGCGCCGGTCAGGTGTCGATGCCCGTCTTTGCCCTGCGCGATGACGGCGATGTTCTGCGTTGGGGCGATGTTGTACGAGGGGCGGGGGAGAACGTCGCCGCGCACGTCTTCCTCGGCCACCGAGAATTGCGCCGCGATGGCGTCCCAATCCAGGTCGAGCGCGAATCTTTTACACATTCGTCCAGTCTATGATAAGAATCTGTGCGCCGAGAATGTCTAACTGCGACCGCCACACACGTCGCGGGGACGATGCAAACGGGGCTGAATGAGGAGGATTATGCCTATTGCCCGGCATGAGGGCGGTGTCCATGTTCCTTCTGCTGCGGGCAATGGCGCTGCGTCGGCCTGTTCGGTAGCTTGATTTCGGCTCGGAAGGTGCCGGGTGAGGGCCTGCTGACGGCGAGCGTGGCCTGCATGGCGTCGGTGCATGCCTTGGCGATGGACAGGCCGAGTCCGTGCCCGGGCCTGTTGGCCATGCGGGTGTCGTCGCCGCGGTGGAACGGCTGGATCAGGTCCTCTGCGTCCGCGGCGTTTTCTGGAGGTCTGGTGGTGTTATCGATGGTGATGATGGTGTGGTTTTCGCCGGCTTGGACGGTGCAGGTTATGGCACCGTTATCAGTGTTGTGGATGACCGCGTTGCGAATGAGGTTGTCGACGGCGAGCCTGAGATAACGGGGACTTGTCGTGACGGTCGGTGAAACGCCGCCGGAGTCCGCGAAACCGGGCGCGTCCATGTCGATGGTGATGTGGTGTTCCGCCGCCTGCCCGTTATGCGCCGCGATGACGTCGCGCATGGTTTCGCCCACGTCGACGGACGTTGTACCGGTGTCTGGGGCGGTCTGGATGCGGGAGAGTTCAAGCAGACTGGTGATCAGTTCGCCGCTTTTGCGATTCGCGTCGATGGCGTGGCGGATGGCGGGCTGGACGTCCTCGGGGAAGCGGTCCTGTGCCATGAGCGCTTCAAGGCTGGTGCCGATGGTGGTGATCGGTGTTTTCAGTTCGTGGCCGGCATTGCGGATGAACGAGCGCTGCAGGTCGTTGGACTGTTCGATACGGTCGAGCATGGCATTGAGCGCGGCCGCAAGGCTCGCGGTTTCGGCATCGGGGTCGTCGAGTCTGATGCGTCCGGTGGGATGGTCGGGGTCGAGCCGGCTGGCCTGTTGGCTTATGGAGTCGAGACGCGCGGTGAGCCTGCCGGACAATCGCCAGACAAGCAGCACGGACAGCAGCGAGGCGGCGGCAAATATGGCCAGCGAACCGTAGCGCATCCATTGCACGACGCTGTCCCTGATGGTCAGCACCGTGCCCGTGGACATGACCTGACCGGTCGAATCCATGCCCGGGACGGTGGATTGGTCGTCGGCGCTGCATTGACTGCCGTCACAGGATTGCGCATGGTCGGGTACGTCTCCCGCCGTGTCGGGCGCTTGCTGCCCGCCGACGATGGTCTGCGTGCTGCCGGTGGCGATGGTGTCGACCTGATGCTGGAACGCCCAGTCGAGCGAAATGTTCTGCACGAGGGTGACGGACAGAAGCATGGCGAGCAGAAGCGATCCCACTCCGACGGCAAGGCGCACTCGAAAGCTGGCGGGGCCGTGACTGGGGCATCGTGCGGGATGAGGGGCGGGCAGGTCTGCCGACGGCGCGGCTGATGCTGGAGCGTCGGTCATGGTATGCGGTATCCCTCCCCGCGCGAGGACGCAATCAGTGTGGGATCCGGCAGTTTGCGCCGCAGCGAGTACACGGCGGTCTTGACGAGGTCCGGCTGGTCGCATGCCTCGGCCGGCCACAGCGATTTCAGCAGTTCACGGGTGCCGGTCCAGCCGCCGTCAGCCCGCAGCAGTTCCTCCAGGAGCGCGTATTCGCGCGGGGCGAGGTCAAGCGGCTGGCCGTCGGCATAGGCCAGACGCCTGACGGTATCGACCGACAGGCGGCCGTGGGAGAGCACGGTGGCCGAACCGTCCGCATCCCCGCGGCGCAGAAGCGCGCGGATCCGGGCGAGCAGCTCGGGATAGGCGAACGGCTTGGACAGGTAGTCGTCGGCGCCGAGATCGAGACCCTGGACACGGTCTTCGACACTGCCTGCGGCGGTGAGCATCAGCGTGCGCACGGGTATGCGCAGCCGGTCGACGGTGCGCATGACCTCGTCGCCGGACAGCACGGGCAGGTCGCGGTCGAGAAGCATCACGTCGAATGCCCCCTGCGCAAGCTGGTTCAGGGCCTTGACGCCCGTATCGGCCGTGGCGGTCGCATATCCTTCATGCCTGAGACAGTCGTCCAGCACCGCCGACAGGTCGGTATCATCCTCGACGATCAGGATTCTCGCCATTGCGCCTCCGGTTCCATGTGATTCCCCAGTGGTTTCCATTGTGCCCAGACTGGGTGTGCGATAGGTGAGCGCGACACGCACCCATCGCACACGATACGGCGATTGTAATGGCCTCATCCGGCAAACCGCCGGGCATATCAGCGCAGTAGGGGAGGAATCCATGCGAACCATATCCGTTTCCGGCGTGGCCGTGGCCATGCTGATGACCGTGATGCTCGTACCGTTGGCGGCATGCGGCCAACGGCAGACCGCAGCCGGGCGGCCCGAGCCGACATCCAGGAATGTGGTCCCGAAATCCGACAGCCAGGGTGATGGGCAGAGCGGTGACGCGCCGCAGGGCGCGGACCCCGCTTCGAAACAGGCCGCTGAACGCTACCGGGACTGCCTCGTATCGTCGGGCGTGCCGGCCGAGATCATGGATGGCAACTGGGTGGTGCTCCAGTGGGAGGGCGGCGACTCCGGCTCCGTGTCCGCCGGCTCCGACGACAAGGACCGAGACAAAGCCATCCGGGATTGCCAGGCCAAGGTGCCCGATTATCACGATCCCGACTTCAACACCAAATAAGCGCAAGCATTCATACGTATACGGCCGGGCCGCCCCGAACGGCGGGGTGCACTGCCGGCCGGCGAAAGGCAGACCATCATGACCACCATCACCTCATCAGTCGCACGATACGGGATACGGAGAAGAATCGTCGCGCTCCTGTCATGCGCGGGCATGCTCGTCGCACTGACGGCATGCTCCGCACCTTGGAGCGGGACCGCCGACGACAAGGGAGGCGAGTCGGAATCGGGCACGAGGATCGCGCCGAGCATGAGCGCCCTGTTCGACCAGTATCTCGCCAAGGACACGCTCAGCCGGTTCGAACGCGACGTGCTCCAGCGGGCCAGAAAAAACGGGAAGATCAGCGCCGAGGACTATGAGACCGCGCATGACAAGCAGATTTCATGTATGGCCGAGCACGGATGGCGCGAGCAGACCCGCAAACTGTCCAACGGGCTCTACCAGAGCACCGGCGTGACACCGGTGCCATCCACCGACGCCGAAGTGAACAAGTACATGGAGACGTCCAGCACCTGCTCCGAAGGAACCAGCAAGATCATCGAATCCCTCTATCAGCTGCAGCAGGGCAATCCCGGTCTGCTGGCCGACCCTTACGAGACCGCCGTGGAGTGCCTGCGCAAAAGCGGGCTCGTCGACGACGCCTACACCGGACGCAAGCTCGAAAACTCGATGAACGGTGACGGGGCCTCCAAAAAACTGCCCTTCGACACGTCATCCGACGCCGCACAATCATGCTTCGCGGGAGCCGGGCTCGCCGTCAACGTCGGCTGACGGACAGCAGACGCACACAACGGAAGGAAACCACCCGCATGAAAACGAGAATCCTGACCCCATTGATACTGACCGGACTGAGCATGCTGGCCGTGGGAGTGCTCGCCGCCTCACTGCTCATCCCCACGCCCACGCCGGACGGGTTGGCGGCCGCTGTCAGCCCCGACACCACAACCGCCAGCAGGCAGGCGTTCGCCGACGAACGCACTGTTGAGGCCTCGTTCGAAACCAGTCCCGAACGGTCGGTCACCTCGCGCGCCACGGGCACGGTGAGCGAGACCCTATGCGAGCCCGGGCACACGGTCGAATCCGGCAGCCGGCTGCTGTCCGTGGACGGCCGGCCCATCATCGCGCTGCACACAGGCACGCCCCTCTACCGCGAGATCGGCGCCGGCGACACCGGCCCGGACGTACTCGCCCTGCAGCAGGAGCTCGCGCGCCTCGGCTACAACGCGGAAGGCAGCGGCGTCTACGGGTGGCGCACCGCAAGTGGAGTCAATCAGCTGCTCAAACATGTCGGAGAGTTCAATCCCGATGGCAGGATCGGCCCGGCAGACGTGGCATGGATACCCGAGAGCGCGATCACGCCCACCCAATGCGTGGCAGGGCTGAACTCAAGTCTGACGGACGGAGACGAAATCATGAAAACCGGCGGCCAGCTGACCGCCGTCACCTTTCCCGCGCCAGCGAACCTGAGGGAAGGCAAACGCACGTTCACGCTGTTCGGAGTCACGACCGGTCTCGCAAAAGACGGTATCGGCAAGACCGATGTCAGAATCACCGATCAGAAGTTCCTCGACCAGGTTCGGTCCAGTGACGGGTACAAGACCACCCTCGCCGACCAAGGCGGCAAGAAGCCCACAGCAACGCTCGCCCTCGAACAGCCCGTCGACGCAATCAAGGTACCGCCATCAGCCATCACCGGGCAGAACGGCACCCGCGCATGCGTTTCTCCCGACGGCAAACGGGCCGTCCCGGTCACCGTCATCGGCTCGGCGCTCGGGGCCACGCTCATCCAGCCCGAACAAAACGGTGCCGTCATCGGCAAAGTCGTGCTCGGGCACAGGCTCGACGGCGTCCAATGCCCGGCTGCGGAGGTGAAGTGATGACTGATGAGAAGACCCGCATCCCCTCGGTCATGGGCGAACACGTCGGTCACCGGTTTACGGACGGTCCCTGGCTGTTTCGCGACCTCGACTTCACCCTCACGGCCGGCGAGGCGGTCGGATTATGCGGGCCGTCGGGATCCGGCAAATCCACGCTTCTGTCTATCATCGCCGGCTTCGAGAGGCCGGCCGAAGGGGTGGTCCGACGCATGCATGTCAGCCGCGTGCGCTGGGTGTTCCAGAACCCGCACGGCATGCCCCGGCGCGCCGCCATCGACCACGTCGTGCAGCCGCTGCTCGGCCAGGGTGCCGATCGTCCGCAGGCCGAGGACGAGGCCATCTCCATCATGAGGACGTTCCATCTCGCAAAAGTCGCCGATCGGGAATTCCGCGAACTGTCGGGCGGCGAGGCCCAACGACTCATGCTCGCCCGAGCCATAGCCAGCAAACCCGACCTCCTGCTTGTGGATGAGCCCACCGCGCAATTGGACCAGCGCACTGCCAACGACATCGACTCCACCCTCACCGGGCTTGCCCACGGCGATGCGATTGTCGTCATCGCCACCCACGATCCCAACACCCGCGCCGCATGCACCCGCGTCATCGACCTTGCATGGCATGCTGCGGCGCCTGATGACACCGCCGGCCATGACGCCGGTCCCGACCCTGATGCCGGCTTCGGCGCCGACTCGGAAACGGAGAGCGATACACGATGAAACCAACCGCCATCCTGTCCGAAGCGTGGCGTGACATCGCCACCGGCGCTGCACGAGCCCTCGCTTGCGCCACCATTCTGACCGTCATCGCCGTCGCCGTCGCCACATTCGACCTGACCGGCATCCTCGCCCTCCAGCACGAGTCGCGCCAATGGGCCGACAGCGCGGCCGCCATCCACATCATCTCCGGCGGCAAGCAGATAGACTCCGCAAGTTGCGCCAGTCTCACGCGAGCCACCGGCACTACGGGGAACGACGGCGGGGCGACGCCCATCCAAGCCGCAGGAGCGCTCAGGGCCGCCGGTGAAATCACGTTGACCGCCATGCCCGCCGCGCCCTTGGACGCATGGCAGGCCACGCCAGGTTTCGCCGACGTGCTCGGCATCGGTGTAACGCAGCAGACCCGCCCCGGCGTATGGATATCCAGCCAGCTCGCCCGCACGCTTCATGTGCGCGAAGGCGACGACCTGGCCACGACCCGAGGACGGATGCACGTGAGCGCGGTCTTCGCGTGGCCCGATGACAGCCGCGACCAGCGCCTCGCCTACGCGGTCGTCTCGCCCGTCCCCGCGGGCAGCGCGCGACAATGGGACGAATGCTGGGCCACCATAGACCCCGCCAACCCCGACGCCGAAGACCTGCTCAACACCACGGCCATCGCCGTACCCGGCGCCGCGCCCGCCACGCAGGTCAAGCAGGCCAACACCATGCTCGGCACCGATCCCGACCTCGCCGGCCGGTACCGGGGACGTGCCACCCGCATCATGCTTGTCGTCATCCCGGTCGCCGCGTTCGCCATCGCCTTGGCCGCCGTACGCGCTCGCCGCATCGAAATAGCCGATGACCTGCACATGGGACTTCCACGGGGCGGTATCCTAACAACGATCGCCCTCGAAACTTTCGCGTGGACCCTGTCTGCCGTCCTTGCCGCCAGCGCCGTCAGCTACCTCGTGGCCGCGTGGGCCGGCGGGCGCGCCAACGCGCTCACGCTCACCGAGATTCAGCTGCCGGCCCTCGCCGCGGCGCTCGTCACCGCCCAGATCGGCGCCGCCATGGGCGTCACGTCGATACGCGACCGCCAGCTCTTCGCCTTCTTCAAAAACCGGCAATAGGTTTCGTGGCGGATAAGAGTCCGCGCCCGTTCGCGGGACGGCCAGTTCAGTGGATCTTGACAGCACTTTGACGACGGTATGCAGCGTATCAAACTGTTTGCGATTGACGGTGCAGCCATCAACGAGTTGTCGGTTCAGAACAGAGCTGGTCCTTGCAGTTCCTCGAATGCGGCATTCTTTATGTGCCTGCGGATTGTAGTTACGTCATGTCCGAACAAGAGTTCCACTTGCTGTTGCGTCAGCCATACCGTATCCTCATCCTTTTTCACATCAAGGATACGGTGTGGCCGGCACTTCCGCTGGTACGAAGACAAATTCAAGGTCGGGCAACATCGCCGGCAAGCAGCCAGTCGATGATATTCATTCCTTGAATGCCGTCGCGTGTCTGTGGGAATTCATCCATGCTCAGCACGTATTTGGGCCAATTGTCGCGAATGCCGGCGAAAGCTCCAAACTCGCGCTCTGCCGTCTGCTGCGCTTCGATGAGATAGGTGACCTGATAGTAGGAGACTGCATCTCCGCGCCGCGCAATGAAATCTACCTCTTTGTCGCCTACCTTGCCGACGCGAACGTCATATCCGCGTCGCCTGAGCTCCATGTAGACGATGCCCTCCAGAACTTGGTCAATCGCATTGGCATTGTTGAGCCCGATGGCATGGCGCAGTCCCTGGTCAACCGTGTAATCTACTCGGGACTCAAAATGTTTTCTGCATGCGGCGCCTGTTTAAGGAAATAATCCGGTCGAAGGCGGGCGGCCGGCTCGACCGTGGGCCAGTGTGAATACGACCGCCCGTTTGCGGAATTGACTGATTATGCCGTGATGCAGCACAATCGGAGATATGCTGAGCTTAGACGGATATGAGACCTTGCGATGGGAGGATGGACGGATCATGATCGCCGCAGACCGCACGTTGCTGGAGCAGGCCAGAGAGCTGCAGGCACTGGCCCAGACCGGACTGGCGTACTGCAAGGATCCCTTCGATCGGGAGCGTTACGAGCGCATCCGCGCGATAGCGGTCGACATGCTCGCCATGCAGGCCGACGTGCCGGCCGAAGAGATGCGCCGGCTGCTCAGCGCCGGATACCCGACGCCGAAACTCGATACTCGCGCAGCCATCTTCGACGAGAGCGGCAGAATCCTTATGGCGCATGAGAACAGCGGGGAGTGGTCGTTGCCCGGAGGATGGGTCGATGAGGACCAGTCCGTCCGGTCCAATGCCGTCAAGGAAGTCAAGGAGGAGACCGGACTCGATGTGCGGGCCGAGCGGCTCATCGCGGTGCAGGACTGCGCCAACCACAATGCGCTGACCTACCCGTACGGGGTGCTCAAGTTCTTCGTGCTGTGCCGCCGCGTCGATGGTCGTTTCACTCCCAACATTGAGACGACGGAGATCCGCTACTTCGAGGAGGGACGGTTGCCGCGGCTGTCGGAGACGAGAAACACCGCGGAGCAAATCGCCATGTGCTTCGCGGCCCATCGCGACCCCGACTGGGTGACGCTGTTCGAGTGAATCCCATCACTGTGCGCGAGTATTGTCACGCTGAGACCTGAATGAGGAGCGCATGGCCACACCAGCGCGAAAATGACCCAGATCGGCATTGTGTGGCAACGGTTCTGCCACACAATGCGATGTTTTCCTTAACATTTGCTGGTGTGGCCAGCGTTGATGTATCGGAACCGCCATTTTGCAACGTTTTGTCATTCGCCGTCTTTCGCCGTTATTCCGCAGCGTGCCACACCACGTCATATTCTGGTGAAAATGGCCTGGTGTGGTACGGTCCGCATGATCTGATTGTCGGTCATGCCGGGAGGGGGAATGATATTTGTTCGGTGTTCTCGTCCCGGATCGGGGGAGAACGGCGAAATCTTTCGACTCGTCGCGTGTCGCGTCTTGCGGTTGACGCCGCGTAAAGATCTATCCTGTTGGCAGCGTCGCAGCCGCCGAGCGATGGGCACGGCTGGATGCGGAGGAGCGCAGTCGGCTCTCACGGATTCGCGAAAGCCGACTGAGGCAGTCGCAGGATTCCATGCTCGCCGATGCCGAGCAATGGAGGCGGTTGTTCGATACGGGAGTCACGTCGGATTCGCCGGAAGCGCAACGGCTGGCCGCGCAGATTATGGACAAGAACATCAAGGCCGCCAAGGCCCAAGTGCCGCAGGATGCGGAAGAACAGGCCGCCATGCCGTTGCCAGACACGCTCGGCGTCGTCCGCTCCGCTCTGTGCGGCGACCCGCGCTTTGCCGATCCGTGTGGAGCGGCGCTGTACGGCAGCAAGGCGTGCGCAGACTTCGCCAACGAGGCCACTCGCATTCACGTTCAGCGTCTTGCGCAGCAGCTTGAACGACAGCTGGACCAGCGGCCGGCTAGTAGTTGATCATTTCGAGTTCCGGCCCCATATCCTCGGTCTGGGTCAGTCCGGTCTCGTGGAATCCGATGTGTCGGTAGAATCCCTGAGCGTTGGTGTTGAAACCGACGACCCACAAGACGAGCCGGTCGTTGCCGACTGCCTGCCGTCCGGCTTCGACCAGAGCGCGGCCGGCTCCGTGGCGATGCTCGGATTCCAACACGTACAATGACGCCAGTTCCGCGGCCTCGGGCCGATTGATCGGGGACCGCGGAGTGCGCAGCAGTTCGATGAATCCGACCACACGGTCGTCAGCCAACGCGATCAGCACAACATAGTTGGGGTCGGCGGCGTGGCCACGGGTCAGCTTGAGTGCGAATGCCGGGGTGATCGCATCCACGATGTCCTGCGGGATATGCCCCTGATTGAGCTCGCGCCATGTACGCGATTGGACTTCGGCCTTCTGCATGAACCACTGCGGTTCGATGGGAACAATGCGGATCGTCATGTCTTGCATTATATGCCATGCCGTTGCCGCAGAGACGCCCGTTCGTGAATCAGGCGATCATCCTCGCCATCTGCCGGTGTTCGGCATCGCGCCATTCGTCCGCGGTGATGATGCGGTAGACGCAGTCATAGTGACGGTCGATGAGCGGGAAATAATCCTGTTTCGACTCGGCGACGACGTGCAGGCCGCACTTGGCCTGAACTCGCCCGGATTGCGTGTTCTCGGCGTAGTGGCCGCCCCATACCGCGTCCTTGCGCAGCGTGTCGAAGGCGTAGCCGAGCACGGCGGTCAATGCCTCGGGCATGTATCCCTTACCCCAGAACGGCCGGCCGATCCAGTATCCGAGTTCCAGCGCGCTGTCGCCAAGGTACTTGCCGTAGCGTTTGGTGAGTTCAGGATCGGAGGCAACGGCGTCGGCGGTGCGCTGGCTGACGGGCTTGAGCGCGATGCTGCCCACAGGCGCGTTGCTGTTCGGCGCGCCGCCCTTGATGGTAATGGCCCAGTTGTTTTCGACCGCGAGGATATTGCGTATGTCATGCATGCTGCCCTCGACGCTGGTGTGTGGCGGCCAGCCGCATCTCAGCCCGATTTCCGGGTCGCTGGCATACCGGAACAGCGATGCCGCCTCAGCCGCGTCATCGACCTTCCAAGGGCGCAGCAGCAGTCGTTCGGTCTCGATGGTGTTCATGGCGATTCCTCTCGTTCGTTTGCCTGCCGGGTACGGGCAAGGATAACACCTAACACCATATCAGGGGGGGATTCGGGCCGTGCGGCGGGATGCCAAAACTTGGAGATACGACCGTTTTCGGTGGAAAAGGCCCCATATCTCCAAGTTTTGGCATCCCGCCGCGTTATGTACGCTTGACATCCCGCGGGCGCAAGCCAATCATGGGACGCATGGGCATCGCAATCAAACGGATATATGAGTCGCCGGAGGCGCCGGACGGGTATCGCGTGCTGGTCGACCGTCTGTGGCCTCGCGGCATGACGAAGGAGCGCGCGGCATTGGACCTGTGGATGAAGGACGTCGCCCCCTCTCCCCAGCTGCGCAAGTGGTTCGGGCACGACCCCGCCAGATTCGCGGAATTTCGCGCCCAATACATCGCGGAGCTCGATGCCAACGCTGCTGCCGAGGAACTGCTGCGCATCTGCGCGGAGTATCCCGACGTGACCCTGCTGTACGCCGCCAAGGACCCTCAGGTCAATCATGCCCTGGTGCTGCGCGATTATCTTGAGGATGCGACTGCGGCGAAATGAAAACGGCGCCGACCCGCCACGACAGCCGGGAACCATCGCCGGGAAACGATACGAATGAAGGGACAACACGGATGAAGGAACTGTATATCGGATCGCACCTGTCCACGGCAGGCGGGTGGAGCGCGCTGCTGAAACGCTCGCATGAGGAACACGGCACCACATTCGCGTTCTTCCCGCGCTCGCCGTACGGGCGGCCATCCAAGGCGCTCAACCCGTCCGGGGCCGTCGCATTCGCGCGGCAGTTGACGGCCGAGCATTACGGCCCGCTCGTCGTCCACGCTCCTTACGTCTACAACCTCGCCGGCAAGGATCCCGACAAGCGCGAGTTCGCCATACGGGCGCTCGCCGAGGACATCCGACTGCTGACGCCGATCCGTGAGACCGGGCAGGAGATATACATCAACATCCATCCCGGCGCGCACGTGGGGCAAGGGCCCGATCGCGGATGCTCTCTGATCAGCGACGGCCTCAACCGCGTGTTCGGGCTGGAGCCGGGCATCATGGTGCTGCTGGAGACGATGGCGGGCAAGGGCACCGAATGCGGGCGAAACTTCGAGGAGCTGGCGACCATCATCGACGGCGTCGATGACAAGGCGAACGTGGGCGTCACCGTCGACACGTGCCATGTGCTGGACGCCGGTTATGATCTGGTGAACGACTTCGACGGCGTGATGCGGCAGCTGGACGACGTCATCGGGCTCGAACGCGTCAAGGCGGTGCACGTCAACGACTCCCAGTTCGGCCTGTCATCGCACAAGGACCGCCACGCCAACATCGGCGACGGCCTCCTCGGCATCCCGTTCTTCACCAGAATGGTCAACGACCCGCGTCTGTCACAGCTGCCGATGATCCTCGAGACCAAGGAACTGACCGAGACCACGCATCGCGAGGAGATCGCCCTGCTGCGCGGTCTCGTGCAGTGAAGCGTACCAGTGCCGCGGCCGCGTTCTCCGTGGCGGTGACGCGACGGGAGACGCCGATAGCGCCGTCTTGTGCTAGCGTGGTTTGTCCGGCGAACATGACGCGCGCCGAGCCAGGACGAGTGGAAAGCGAGGCCTTTCGTGGGTGATATCCGACGGGAGATGGAACGGCTGAGGCCGGTCTATGAAACCGGCGTGCTGAGACTGCTGCTCCGTCAGAATTCGATGATGTACGTGGCGCTGCTCCGCGCGGCCTTCGACCCGTTGACCGGCGAGCTGCCCCGTGAGACCCTGGAGGAAAGCTTCTCGCAAAGCCTGTCCCGGCTCGTCGACTCCGGCGAATACCAGCTCAGGGAGGATCAGACCATCGCGGACGCCTCCCGGCGCATCCTCGCCGACCTGACCCGTGAGGGCGATGACGATTACGCATGGCTCGCCAACTCGCATGACGCCGCATCGCACCGGTTCCTGTACCGTCTCACCGCCCGCGCCCATCGAGCGATCGAGGCGCTGTCGCGGCTTGAGGATGACTCCCGCACGCTGTCGGGCGCGCAGGCGAACTCGATCATCATGGAGATCGAGCATGCGCGCATGCAGCTTACCGCCGACCCCGGCGAGCGCGTGACGTTGCTCAACCGGGAGATCAAGGCGCGCAAACACGAGATACGTCAGATACGCCACGGTCAGCGGCAGGCGGCGCTCACCGAATCGCAGGTCGAGGACGTGATTGCAGTGATTCACAACACGCTGCGCGGCGTGCCCATAGACCTGCGTGAACTCGTGCTGACCGAACGGGACAACGGTGACGCGCTCCGCCGCCGCATGCAGGCGGGCGACATGAGCGTCGACGACATCCTGACCTCGTACCACGACGAATACCGCAGGTCCTTCAGCGAGTCCGACAGCGGAAGACGCTTCGAGGACGCGTTCCAGGTGATCATCACCGACGAGGGACGGCAGCAGATCGACGCGGCCCTGCGCGACATCGCCCACACGCCGTATCTGGCCGGCGAGTCCGGCGTCCTGCTCGATCAGGTGCGTGCCGAGCTTTCGCGCATCTATGACGGCATCGAGGCGGTGCGTCGCCAGATGCGCGTATCCGACGAGGCGATCAGCCGTCTGGTGCGACAGCAGACCGATACCCGATACCGCACGATGCTCGGCAAGCTCAACCGTCTGTATGCCCACGTCAACGCCGACGCGAAGGCGCATCAGGGCGACGATGCGAGACCGTACCGGACCGATACCGCGGCCGGCAGGTTCCCTCCGCTGCCGTCGCGCCCCGCGCGCCCGATGGTACGAACGACCACCCCGGGATTGTCCGTACCGCAGACGCCGGGCGATGCGACCGCGCCCGACCTGCGTTCGATGATCGACAACGGGGGACCGCGGCTGCGGCGCATGGCCGCGCTCATCCTCGAATCGCCCGTCTACGCGGACGACGGGAACGGCGCCATCGACATCGTCGCCAGCTTTAACGGACTGCCGAAAGCCGAGCGGAAGGAAAGCGAGCTCGTCGGTTTCCTGGGAGAGCTCGGCTGCGGGGACGGAGCCGGCGTCGCATGGCATTGCATATCGGCAGACGGAAGCCCGAGGGACTGGATCACCGGCCCAGTGCTCGCACAAGAGGATGAATTGCACGACATCGTGAAGGAGGACTGACATGAGCGACCTGACGAACGACGCCGCCCAGCCGGACGCGGACATGGACATGATTGGCGACGACATGACCGGCACCGACAGTGCCGATACCGACAGTGCCAGTACCGACAGTGCCAGTACCGGCGCGGATGACATGGGTGCGGTGGACGTCGAATACGATGGCGCGGACGCGGAAGGCGCGGTCAACCCATACGCCCTGTTCGAGGGCGACACGGGCGACATGACCGCCGACGCGCGCATGGTGGCGATCATGCTCAAACGCGAGCGCTACATCAGCGGACGTTTCTATGACCTGGCGCTCGACAACCGCGCGGCGGTCATCCGTTCGCTCAACAACGACCTGCTCGATCTGGTCGTCAACGAGCACTACCGCGTCATGTACGCCACCGCGGTGAGCGGGCCGGACATGACGCTGCGCGCGCTCAAGACCCGTGCGAGCCTCAAACGTGAGGAGGCGGCGCTGCTGGCGTTCCTGCGCATCCGCGTGCTCGAATACGAGAACGCCCACGTCGCGCCGGACGAATGGCTGGTCAGCTTCGAGGAGATCCGAGCGGCGCTCGCCACCGGCGCCGGGTACCTCGCCTCGCGCAACGACGAGGAGGGCGTGCTCAGGCAGGTGGGCGCGATCGTGTCCGTCATGTGCACATACGGCTATCTCAGGCAGCTCGACGATGACGAGACGATGTACTGCATCACGCCGCTGGTGCCGGTGGTGCTGGACCGTCAGCTGGCGGACAGCTGGCTCGCAGTCGCGGACCGGGACGACGATGACGAGCCGGCCGGTGACATGGCCCCGGCCGGCTCGCGGTCTGCAGCCGGCGATACGTCGAACGCCGATGCGAGCGGCGCCGATGACGATGGCGATTCGGACGATGCGGGACCCGACGCCGAACTGTTCGAGGCTCCGCTGTTCGATGACGACGCCGATGCGGACGCCGCCGAGAACATCAAGGGCGCCGATGATGCCAATGGCGCGAACGACAGCGACATTGACGACGAGACCGCCTCGGACGGCGGCACTGCACGGGAAGGGGAGTGACGATGAGCGGCAAGGACATGCAGATGATCGCCGACCGATGGATGATGGAAAGCAGGAGGCTCGTCAACTGGGGATCCTATGAGGGCTACCATGAGTTCCGTCCCTCCACGGACTCGCAACTGCCGGTGACGTTGCTCGCCGGCGCGAGCGAATCCGGCAAGTCGACGCTGGTCGACGCTCAGATATCGCTGCTCTACCCGACCGGCACGCCCTTCAACAAGGCGTCGAATTCGGGGCGTTCGGAACGAAGCGACTACACCTACCTACGCGGCATGATCGGCGTGGGAGGCTCCGACGGCGTCGACGAACCGATGTACCTGCGCGGCCGGGACGAGTCCGGCGCGCCCCGGTCCATATGGGGCGCGATCGTCGACACCTACCGCAACTTCACCACCGGTCAGATACTGTCCTGCGGCAAGTTCCTCTATCTGATGCCCGGCGACGGGCGCGGCGACGTCCGACGGCTGTACCTGGCATGGGACAAGCCGATCGACCCGCGCCGCATGGACGTGTTCCGCGAGTCGTCGTTCACGCCCACGCAGCTGAAGTCCACGTATCCGGGGTGCGTCACCTTCCCGAACGCCGAGGCGTTCCACACCCACATTTGGGATGTCATGGGCCTGAGCGCGGAGGCATGCCGTCTGCTGGCCCGCATCCAGTCGGCCGACGCCCCCTCCCGCCTTGACGACATCTTCAAACAGGGCGTGCTGGGCGTGCCCGAGGCGCTGGACCTGGCCCGTGCGACCGTGGAGGATTACGAGCGTTACGACGCGAACTTCCGAAGCATGGAGGAAAAGACCAGACGCATGGGCAAGTTGCGTGCCATCACCGCCAGCTATGGCGACTACGAGTCGGCCCGTGACGCGGTCCACTCGTTCGACGCGGTGAACCCGGCCACGAAGTCCGGCTCGGCGACGATCCGAGCATGGGCGATCCGCCGCATGATCGGCGAGGTCAGCGAACGGCAGCCGCTCGACAGGCGTCTGCGCGACGAGCGACGCAGTGAGGCGCGGGCTGCCGGCAAGCGCATCGAAAGCCTGCGCACCCGCATCGACGCGGTGCGCGAGCGCATGCGAGGCCTCGACGGCGGCGACCTGACACGGCTCGACGCGGAAATGCGGCAGGCGGGACGCGCGCTGGCGGACATCACCGCCGGCAGACAGCGCATCGGGCGCATGTTCGAGGCGGCCGGCGAGGAGTTCCCCAAAGACGAGCACGCGTGGGACGAGCGGCGCATCGAGGCCGTGACGTTCATGCGCTCATATGAGCAGCGCAAGGGACTGCTGGACGACATGCGCAACCAGACGTACGCCGCGCACGCGTCCGTCAAGCAGACGCTGCAGCGGCTGAACGACGATTACGAACGCCAGAAATCGCAGCGCACCCGCATCTCCCGCCAGATGGACGAGACCCGCGCCATGCTGTGCCGGGCCACCGGGCTGGGCCCGAGCGAACTGCCGTACGTCGCGGAGCTCATGGACGTGCGCGAGGATCAGGAGCATTGGCGCCTCGCCATGAACGCCGCATACGGATCCATGGCCCAGACCATCCTCGTCGACAAGCGCCATGAGCGTGGATTCGCAGCCAAGGTCAGCGCCATCGACCCGCACGCCATGGCGCGGCGCACCTGGCAGTTCGTCGACACCGAACGCGGGGGAGACGGGAACGGGCCCGGCGGCGCGAACACGGGTGCGACCGGCGGAACGGACGGAGAGGTGTGGCTGTCCTCGAAGCTGCGTTACCGCGAGGATTCCCCGTTCGCCGGCTGGCTGCGCGAGCAGACCAGCTCCGAGCGTCTCGACGCCCTGTGCGTCGACGGCATCGACGACTCCGACCATGCCGTGCGGCAGGTGCAGGCCGACGGGCAGATCAAATCCGGCAAACGCGGCCAGCATGGCATCAAGGACCGTCAGCAGGTCATCGGATTCGTCAACGAAAGCTATTTGGCGCAACTGCGCACGCGCATCCAGGACGCGCAACGCCAATGCGACGAGACCGCGCAATCGTACGCGAGCGCGAAGGAACAGGCCGACCGCCTGCAGCGAGAGCGCGAACTCGCCGACCAGCTCGCATACACCGCATGGGAGAAGATCGACGAGAACAGCGCGAAGGCGGCGATCGCCGACATCGAACGCACCATCGCCTCGGTCAGGAACAATCCCAAGCTCGCCGAACTCGACACGTTGCAGGAGTCGCTGTCCAAGGAGCTCGACCGCTCGCAGCGCCAGCGCATCGACATCGAACGGCAGGCCGAGCTCGCCGATCAGGCGGTGAACGCAGCGCAGGCATGGCTCGACGAGCATGCCGCGCAGCCGCAGCCGCAACCGCAGACGCGGCCACTCGACGGGGAAGCGGCGGACGTTTCGCCAAAAGCCGTCACGAACGGACGGACTCTCCTGACGGACGAGGTGGAGGCGGCGCTCGCCGAATCATATGAGCAGCGTCTCTCCGGTCTGGGGGATGCGACGACCCGCGCCCACATGATCATCGGCGCGGGGGCGCCGCAGCGTATGGCTCAGGGGGATACCTTCGCCGACCGTGTCATCGCCGGCATCGGCAAGGACCTGGAGGCGCGCGTCTCCATGCTCGAAGGTCGTGCGGCGTCGGCCCGCACCGCCGTCGAGGCGCGGATGGGCGCCTATATCGAGATATATGCGGGCGGTGACGATACGATCGCCGCCAGCGTGGACGACTACCGGTATTACCAGGACGAGTTGGAAAGCCTTTCGAAGCTCGCCACCGTCGAAGCCACCGCCGTCGAATACCACAACTGCCTCGACAAGCTGCTGATGAGCTTCCTGACCATCAAACGCGCGATAGACACCGACGCCGGAGACATCCACGACCAGCTGGAACGCATCAACGCGATGCTGGACGGCCAACAGTTCGGCCCGCACCACGGCAGCCTGTCCCTGCACGCGGACGTGCGGCGCCCCGAGCGCGCGTTCTGGTCGGCCCTGACCCGCGTGATCGGCACCCTCAACGACCGCAAGGCGGCACAGACGGACGACGATCTTGACGGGGCCCGGTGCGCGTTCGCGTCCTGCGCTGCGATGATCGACATGCTGCGCCGCGAGATCGGGCAGATCAGGGACGTCAACGGCGTGAAAAGCTACGGTGCCCGCAACCTCGACCCGCGGTGCCGATCCTCGTTCTACGCGCTCGTGCGCCACTCGGACGGGCAGGTCGAACGCATCACCTCGACCGGCGGACGGTCCGGCGGCGCCCTGCAGGAGCTGACCTCGTTCGTGTACGGCGCGGCGCTGATCTACCTGCTCGGCGGCGGCATGGACAACAAGCTCAAGCCTTCCTACACGACGCTCTTCCTTGACGAGGCGCTCATCAAGGCCGACGGCCGGTATACGCGGCGCGCGCTGTCCGTACTGCCGAGACTGGGTTTCCAGGTCATCGTCTCCGCCCCTGAAAGCAAGACGGGCGAGATACTGGAGGTCTCCACCAAGGCATACGTGACCCGCAAGGACCCCGACACCGGCTACACCACGCTGCACGAAGCCAGACTGGACGGCATCGATGAGATGGACGGCGCAGATGAGCCGGAAGGTACCGTCGAGTCGGATGACGCCGCCGAATAGGCGGCGCCGATGACGCGGCAAACCATGGCCAGGATCCAGTACGGCCTGCCCGGCCGGCGTATAGTTGCACTGACATCCAAGGAGCGACAGATATGAGCAACACGAACACCCAGAACACCCAGAACGCCGGCAACGCCGGACCCGTCGCGGCGGCACCCGCCCAGGGCAAGCAGCTGCCGGAGGCATGCGAGCACACCACCAGACACAGCATCACCGTCAATGGCGGCGAACTCGACTATGCGGCGACCGTCGGCACGATACTCATCGACACGCCGAAGGTACCCAAGGCCGCGAGCATCTTCTTCACCGCGTTCGACCTCGTGAACGGCGAAGGCAAGACAGACCCGGCCCGACCGGTCACGTTCATCTTCAACGGAGGCCCGGGCTCATCCACCACGTTCCTGCTCATGGGCTCGATCGCCCCGAAGCGCATCAACGTCCCCGACGCCGCTCCGGTGCCGGCCGCCCCCTACGCGCTCGTGGACAACGCGCACACGCTGCTGCCCGTCTCCGACCTCGTGTTCATCGACGCGGCCGGCGCCGGATTCTCCGAGATCCTCGACGCGGCCAAGCCGGAACTGTGGTCGGTGGACGGCGACGTCGCCGGCTTCAGCGCGTTCATCAGGGCGTACCTGAGCAAACACCACCGCTGGAACTCGCCCAAATACGTGCTCGGCGAATCCTACGGCACCACGCGCGGCGCGGCGCTCGCATACCGGCTGCAGCAGGACGGTGTGGCGCTGAACGGACTGACGCTCATCTCCAACGTGCTCGACTACACGTTCACGTCCGACCTGATCGACGAATTCTACGTCGGCTATTTCCCGTCCTATGCGTCCGTGGCGAAATATCACGGCCGAGCCGCGTCGGACGTCAAGCTCGACGAGCATCTGAAGGCCGCCCGTGCCTTCGCCGCGGGGCCGCTGCGTCTCGCCCTGGCCGCCGGGGACTCGCTTGACGACGAGACCCGGCATAAGGTCGCACGCCGATACGCCGAGCTGACCGGACTGGACGAGCGGTATGTCTACGACTCCAATCTGCGTGTGTCCGACCCGAGGTTCCGCAAGGCGCTGCTGCATGACGAGGGCAAGATCGTCGGACGCTACGATGGCCGCGTCGCCGGCTACGATCTCGACCGCATGAACGACGAGGAGACGTTCGTCGTCGACGACGCCTGGCTCGACCCCGCGTATTCGAGCCTGTGCAACGCCTATCTGCGCGACGAGCTCGGCTGGGACCGCGTGCCGGAGCGCAAGGGCTTCGCCGACTTCGACTGGAACGCCACCGAGCCGGGCAAGGGCTGGATGTGGTGGCACCGGATGCCCGGCGAATCGGGCTGGGTCATGACCCAACCGAACGTGCTGCCCGATCTGGCCGCGGCCATCGCGCACCAGCCGACCATGAAGGTGCTGCTCGGCAACGGCGTCTACGACCTGTGCACGCCGTTCTTCCAGACCGAATACGACATCGATCACCTGATGCTGCCGAAGCCGCTGCGCCGCAACGTGGCCTTCGCCTACTACCCGGCCGGGCACATGCTCTACAGCAGCGAGGCGAGCCTCGCCAAGTTCACCGCCGACCTCACGCGGTTCTACGCGTCCGATGTGAGCGGACTGTCCGCGATCGACGAGCGCCCGGCGGCCGTGGTCCCGTCGATATCCCTGTAGTCGCGGGTGCATCGTGACGCCGGACGCATTCCGTCATCGGCGTTACAGCCGATCGGATATAGGTCGATGCCTGTAGGATGTGTGATGGCACGGATTCATGCGGCGACGGTAAGGACGAACATGATTGACGAAGTGGTGTTTCTGCGGCACGGACGGACCGCCTTCAATGTGGCGAGGCGGTTGCAGGGGCAGATCGACGTGCCCCTCGACATCATCGGCCAGTGGCAGGCCGACCAGAGCGCGTCGGAGCTTGCGCGACGCTACTACTGGGCGAAGGTGGCCAACATCGCCCGGCATCCGGATACGCTGGCCCAGCCGGGGCCGGGGGCGGCGAAATCCAGCGACATCGAGGAATACCGGCAGGTCCCCGCATCCTCGCGACGCATGGTCGTCGTCTCGTCCGACCTGTTCCGCGCGTTGCAGACCGCGCACGCGTTCGCCGATATGCTGGGGCTGGACGTGACCGCGGACGCGCGCCTGCGCGAACGCAGCTTCGGGCAGTGGGAGGGCATGACCCGCGACGAGATTCGAGCGGAGCATGCCGACGCCTATGATTCGTGGCGGGTCCACACCGGCGGCGAGCTCGCGTTCGGCGTGGAGAGCCGCACCGCCACAGGACTGCGCGGCGCCGATGCGGTGCTCGACCTGGTGCGCGGCATCAACGCGGAGCATGCCGATGAGCCGACCACCCTGATGCTCGTCGGGCACGGCTCATGGCATGTGGCCACGATCGAGACCCTGCTCGGCATGGACCCCGACAACCTGAGCAACCTGGATGGCATGCGCAACGCGTTCTGGTCGACGCTCAGACCGGTATACCGGCCTTCGGGCGGCGTCGAATGGATGATGACGGCGTTCAACCAGGGGCCGGCGGTCGCTGCTCTGTGCGATTGGGAGAACGGCCCGCAGTCCCTGCACGGCCCGCACATGCCGATGTGGAAGCCGATCGAGGGGTGAGGCCGGCGGCGGGGCCGGCCGCGGCGGATTTGCAAGTCGTGGCATAAGGGCTATCCTTGTTGAGGCTTCCAGACGACGTGACATGCCGCCCGCGGTCCGGTCATGTTCGGTAGTGTTCGGTTATGAGAGGTGGGTGAGACTACATGTTGAGGATGTTCAGCACGATTAACGGCCAAGTGGAGCAGATCGAAAAACCTGAGAACGGCTCCTGGCTGTGTCTGTCCGAACCCACCGACGTGGAGCTCGCCACGGTCTCCCAGCAGACCGGCGTCGACCTCGCCGACCTGCGCGCCCCGTTGGATGACGAGGAACGTTCGCGCATCGACGTCGAGGACGATTACACGATGATCATCGTGGACATCCCGACCGTCGAGGAGCGCGGGGGCCGTGACTGGTACGAGACCATCCCTCTGTCGATCATCGTCACCGAAGACCTCATCATCACCGTATGCATGCAGGACACGCCGGTGCTGCACCCGTTCATGGAGGGAACGATCCGAGGGTTCAACACGTTCATGCGTTCGCGCTTCATCCTCCAGATCCTCTACCGCAACGCCAGCACATACCTGAGGTACCTGCGCATCATCGACCGCGAAAGCGACAAGCTCGAATTCAAGCTGCGTCATGCCATGCAGAACCGCGAGATCATGATGCTGCTTGAGCTGAGCAAGACCTTGGTCTATTTCACCACGTCGCTCAAATCGAACGAGATCGTCATGGAGAAGCTGACCACGCTCGCGCGCATCCAGCAGTACCCGGACGACGAGGACCTGCTCGACGACGTCATCATCGAGAACAAGCAGGCCATCGAGATGGCGAACATCTACAGCGGCGTTCTCGCGAACATGACCGACGCCTTCGCCTCGATCGTCTCCAACAACCTGAACAACGTGATGCGCATCTTCACGATCATCTCCATCACGCTGTCGATCCCGACGCTGATCTTCTCCATGTACGGCATGAACTTCGTGCCGGGGCAGCTGGGCATGCCGTTCACCGGCAAGACATGGGGCTTCACGCTGATCATCGTGATATCCGTCGTGCTCTCCGCCGTCGTCGCGTGGTTCCTGACCCGTTCGCGCATGTTCAAATGACGGGAACGGCATGACGGGGCTGCAACACACGAAGGCGGGGCACCGGCGCATCATGCGTCGCTTTTCGGCGGCGCTGGCTGCGGTGCTGTGGACTGCGGGATCCCTGACCGCCTGCGGCTCCTCGAGTTCCCGGAATGATGCGAACGGCGTGTCGATACGGCAGCCGGAGGGGCCCACGGTGTCGATCGGCGTCGCCTCCGACCAGCCCGGTCTGGGCGTATGGCACAACGGCGGGTATTCGGGCTTCGACGTGGATGTGGCCCGTTACGTCGCCAAGGCGCTGGGATACGCGGACAAGCAGATCGTCTTCAAGCCGGTGACGCCCCGTTCCCGCGTCTCCATGCTGGAAAGCGCGCAGGTCGACATGGTGGTGTCCAGCTTCGGCATCACCGAACGGCATGAGTCGGCGGTGACGATGACCGGCCCATATCTAATCGTCCGGCAGGATCTGCTGGTGAGGGCCGCCGACGCGGGCGACATCACCGGCATCAAGGACATGAACGGGCGCAAGGCGTGCGTGGTTGCCGGCAGCGACGTGGCCGACGCCGTGCGCAGCCAGGCGCCCAAGGCGTCCATCGAGGAGCGTGACGACTACGGGCAATGCCTGACGTCACTGCTCATCGGTGACGTTGACGCCGTAGCCGCGGGCGACGCCATCCTCACCGGCCTCGCGACCGTGAAGGGCAACGGGTACGTGCAGGTGGTCGGGGCTCCGTTCGGCGAGGAGCGATACGGCATCGCGGTCAAGCACGGGAACACGCAGCTCGCCGACAGCATCGGTGACATACTGAGCGACATGATCGACGACGGCACGTGGCGGCAGGCCGTGCGGGGCATGCGCCGGCAGATCGGCTACACTGTCGACTCCAAGCTCAATCCGCCGGATCCCGCGGCGTCGTCGGACACGGCGTCGTCGGACCCGGAGCAGGGCGACGAATGATGAAGGCCGGCGGGCTGCGCGCGGCTCGCCCCGTCGGCGTCGCACGTCGATTATCGACCGGATGCGCGGCATGCCATGACCTGCGTGAGGATGGTGTCCAGTTGCGTGGCGATAATCCTTGTCTATGAGTGACAACGAGAAGACCACGCAACCCGCGTCCACCGATTCCACCGCACCCGCATACCGTTACAACGCGGCACTCGCGCAGGACATCGAAGGCAAATGGCAGAAGATCTGGGATGACAAGGGCACGTTCTGGGCCGCCAACGTCAACGGCGACCTCAAGGACGGCAAGGGCCGCAACGCAGACGGCCGCCCGGCATACTTCGCGATGGACATGTTCCCATACCCGTCAGGCAAGGGCCTGCACGTGGGCCACCCGCTGGGCTACCTCGCCTCCGACGTGGCCTCCCGATACCACCGCATGAAGGGCGAGAACGTGCTGCACGCCATGGGTTATGACGCCTTCGGCCTGCCCGCGGAACAGTACGCCGTGCAGACCGGGCAGCACCCGCGCATCACCACGCTTGCCAACATCGCCAACATGTCCCGCCAGCTGCACCGCATGGGACTGAGTTTCGACGACCGTCGCTCCTTCGCGACGATTGACCCCGGCTATGTGCGCTGGACCCAGTGGATCTTCTCGCGCATCTACGATTCCTGGTACGACGAGGACGCTGTGAACCCCTCCGGCTCCAAGGGCTCCGCCCGCCCGGTCAGCGAGCTCGTCGCCAAGTTCGAATCCGGCGAGAAGGCCATCCCTGGCCATGAGTCCGACGGCAAGGCGTGGGCCGACCTCGACCAGGCCGAACAGCAGGACATCCTCAACGACTTCCGCCTCGCCTACATCTCCAAGTCCCCGGTCAACTGGTGCCCGGGTCTGGGCACCGTGCTCGCCAACGAGGAGGTCACCGCCGAAGGCAAGTCCGAACGCGGCAACTTCCCGGTCTTCCAGCGCGAGCTGCGCCAGTGGTCGATGCGCATCACCAAGTACGGCCACCGCCTCATCGAGGACCTCGACGGCATCGACTGGCCCGAGAAGGTCAAGCTCATGCAGCGCAACTGGATCGGCGAATCCCACGGCGCCTCCGTGCACTTCACCGTGGCCACCGCCGACGGTAGCAAGGACATGGAGATCTACACCACCCGTCCCGACACCCTGTTCGGCACCACGTTCGCCGTCGTCTCCCCGGAGCATCACCTGCTGGAGAACGTGCCCGCCGAATGGCCGGCCGACGTTCCCGAGGATTGGAAGGGCGGCTACGCCACCCCGGTCGAGGCAGTGAAGGCCTACAGGCTCGCTGCCGAGGCCAAGACCGCCAAGGATCGTGTGGATGAGGGCGGCGAGAAGACCGGTCTGTTCACCGGCCTGTACGCCACCAACCCGATTACCGGAGCCAAGCTGCCGCTGTTCACCGCCGACTACGTGCTCATGGATTACGGCACCGGCGCCATCATGGCCGTGCCGGGCGGCGACCAGCGCGATTACGATTTCGCCGTCAAGTTCGGTCTGCCGGTCATCTACACCGTCAAGCCCCTGCCCGAATCCGGCGACGACCTGGCCAATTACGAAGGCAAGGCCCCGTTCGTCTCCCACGACGGCATCGTGATCAACTCCTCCGTCGAGGCCACCGCCGCCAAGGGCGACGCGCTGAGCCTTAACGGCCTGCGCGTCGATGACGCCATCGCCAAGGTCAACGCCTGGCTCGAATCCGCCGGCGTGGGCAAGGGCA